>WNFC01000015.1_pt1 | contig 158689 bp, 136 predicted proteins | sample 5400541 | NCBI WGS metagenome assembly WNFC01 (sample SAMN13153342, study PRJNA577476) | soil metagenome | isolation source: 120 cm saprolite under Douglas fir tree site 2 hole 2 replicate 1 | place: USA:California | collected 2015-04-18
CGCAGCGATCTCTGGGCCCGTCAATCCTTCTACAAGCCGCAAGATGAGCGGCTCGCGATACGCATCCGGCAGGGTTCGCACGGCAGCCAGAATCATGGCGGCTTCTTGCGCTTCTTCTGGGCTATGCGGCCGTCCTTCGGTCTGCTCTTCGGAGACGGGTTCGGTGAGAGCCGCCTTGGGCCCGGATTTTCTGTAGTAGTCATTGGCGCGGTTGCGCGTAATGACCGCGAGCCAAGCTCCGAACCGAGCAACGTCCCGCAGCGCATGCAATTGGCGCAGTGCCGCCAGAAAAACTTCCTGGACCAGGTCGTCCACTTCCGGCGGCGGAACGCGGGAGAGCAGGATGCCGTGCACCATCCGCGCGTAGCGATCGTAAAGGCGCCCAAAAGCAGCGCGGTCACCTTCTCGGGCGGAGCTGACAAGAGCGCCGTCATCCTGCAATTCAGAAACGGGCAGGGTCGTCACAACCCGACGTTCCATACTTGCGCTTCGAAAGTCAACGTTGTATTCCACGGTCAAGCCACAACAAGAGATGCCCAGTATCAATAGTCAGACGCGAAACATCAACGAAGTGTTAACAGGGGAGAACGGCCCGCCTCAGAAGGCGGCCCTATAGGATCCGAGCGGCCAGTTAGTCCCTGCATCACAAGCGCTTACGGGCGTGGGCAAAGAATTTCCCAATTTTGACAACACTTTTAGGGTTTTGAGCGTCCAATGGAGAGGAGAACAAAAATCGCAAGGCACCCCGGCCGCAAGGACAGTTATTGCTCCGCCGCATCACTTTGAGGTAGAAACCTGTTGCAATCTGAGGTGTTATACTTTGGAGAAAGCCTCTATGGTATTGGGGGGAGGCTGAGCACGGGCTGGCTGTCCCGAGCGGTCTATGGGGCCGGAAGGACAAGGATAGAAACAAATGGGAGAACAAGTGAGAGAACTTTTTACTTGGGCACGGCGCCGGAAGATACTGGCGACTTTTTTTGTGGCACTGACTCTGGGGGTTGGCATTTTGATCGGGTCCATCGTTTCCGGCCGCACTTCGGCTATGAAGAGCTTTGGATTCGGAGGCACAACGGCAACGCCGCTGGCGGTGCCGGACCCCATACCTGCCACGAATTCCTTTTCAGCGATCGTCAATCGCGTGGAACCCGCGGTCGTGAATATTGCGACCACCCAGGTGATGGAACGCCGGCAGAGCAAGAAGCGCCGAGCGCTACCAAACGATCAGGACGATCCGATGCAGGATTTCTTCGATCGATTCTTTGATGGAAGACAAGACGGCCCCCCGCAGGCGGAGCGCAGTCTCGGTTCCGGCGTCATCGTGGATAAGCGCGGCTACATCCTGACAAACAACCACGTCGTGGAGCAGGCTACGAAAATCCAAGTGCAATTGAACGGTGAAACGACGCGGTATGCCGCTAAGGTGATCGGCGTCGATGAGGATACGGACCTGGCGGTCATCAAGATTGACGCGAACAAGGAGCTGCCCACGGCAAAGCTGGGGAACTCCGATGGTGTGCAGGTCGGCGACTGGGTGCTCGCGATTGGAAGCCCGTTTGGTTTGCAGGCGACAGTAACTGCTGGAATCGTCAGCGCGAAGGACCGCGGCGGAATCGGGCGTCAGTTCCAGAGATTTTTGCAGACCGACGCGGCCATCAATCCGGGAAACTCCGGCGGGCCGCTGGTGGACCTTGCCGGTCAGGTGATCGGCATCAATACGGCGATCATTACCGGCAGCCGCGGCTACGAAGGAGTCGGCTTCGCTCTGCCGTCAACCACGGCAATCAACGTCTACGACCAGATCATCAAGCAAGGCCGCGTGACACGCGGGTCGATCGGTGTAAGCTTCCAGGAAGAGCTGAGCACGAATGCCATCACTCTGAAGTCTCTGGGCGCGCAGTACGGTTTGGTGATTGAAGGCGTCGAGCCGGGAAGTCCCGCGGAGAAGGCGGGATTGAAGGGCGGCGACGTCATCACCAGCGTGAACGGACAGCCGGTCAAGTCCGGAAATGACCTGGTGAACCCGATTGCAACGGCTCCGATTGGCAGCAAGGTCAAACTGACGTACATCCGCGACCGCGCGCAGAAAGAAGCCACGGCAACGGTGGAAGACCGTACCCGGGTGTTCCCCAACACGGCAGGCCGCATGGGCGACCAGCCGGGCGAGGCTGCGCCGGCCGAATTCGGCCTGCACGTCGAGGAGTTGACTCCCGACCGCGGGCGTCGCGTCGGAATGGATGGGCAGAAGGGCGTGATGGTCGCCGAGATTGATCCGGCCACGTTTGCCGATGATCTCGGATTCGGCCGTGGCGATGTGATCGCGGAAATTAACCGCGAAGCCATAAGCTCGGTTTCCGACTATCGCAAAGCCGTGTCCAAGCTGAAGCCCGGCGAGGACGTGGTATTCAAGGTCTTCCGCCGTCAGGACAGCGACCGGATTTTGACTCTGTACCTGTCCGGCAGAGTACCGGCGGACCGTCAGCAATAGCCAACTAGAGAACCGGAACTCACGCGAATGCGAAAAGCAACCCACCTGGCCCTGATGCTGCTTCTTGTAGCAGGGCTAGGTGTGTCTGCTTCTTCTGCGAAGGTACAAACTGCGCCGCGGAAGAAATCCGCCGCGTCCAGCTCCGCGAAGAAATCACACCGGAAGAAAGCATCCAGGAAATTGAGGCGATGGGAAAAAGGGCAGAAAGTTCCTGCTCCCAGCCGGATCACTGAGATTCAGCAGGCACTGGCGAAAGACGGCTCGTTTTCGGGAACCCCAAACGGCAAGTGGGACGATTCGACCGTGGAGGCCATGAGGAAATTCCAGGACGCCCACGGACTCAATCCCAGCGGCAAGCTCGACGCCAAAACTCTCCAGAAGTTGGGGCTCGGCTCGCAGACCGCGGGGGTTGCGGCGCCCCTGCCGCCAACGAGTTCATTGATTATGAAATCCTCCGCGGCGCAAGCTGCCCGGCGCCAGCAATAGGTTTCGACTGTTCTCGATTGCATTCCTGCCACAAGTGAATTAGAAGTCTCTCATTGCGCGGGAAGAGTCTGCGCATGCGGAGGGTTTTGCCTGATGAAGCTCATTCGGACGTGTCTGGCGGTTCTTCTGCTTGTATTTTGCGTGACGGGCCTCCGCGCCCAGGCAAAACCAGATGCCAAAGCGGTCAAAGCCGTGCGCTTTGGGAAGTTGTGGGATGCCAAGGGAAAACTGTGGACAAATGCGATTGTGATTGTCGAGGGTGATCGGATTCGAAACGTGACGACGGACGCTGCAGGCATCCCTGCGGGAGCGGAGGTCATCGACCTCTCGAAGTACACCGGATTGGCCGGCTTGATTGATGCCCACACGCACATGACGATGTACACGGACGAGACTCCCGGCGAGCCGATGCTGAAACAACTCACGAGCAATCCTCCGGCCGTGGAACTGTTTCTCGCGCGAAAGGGCGCAATGCGCACGTTGGAGGCCGGTGTCACGACCGTGCGGGACCTCGGCGCGGACCAGTATCTGGACATCGCCATGCGGGACTTGATCAACCGCGGCGAAATGATCGGGCCGCGCATGTTTGTATGCGGCTACGGGCTTTACATCACGAATACGCCCTACAAACCCGGAATGAACCCGCCGGCGGGCGGAATTGCGGATGGCGTGCCGGAGGTCCTGAAATCCGTGCGCCAGCAAATTGCAGCCGGCGCGGACGTGATCAAAATGTACGCGTCGACCGGCACCGATGACGACGTGACCGGATTTCAGACCTATAACTACGAGGAAATCAAAGCAGCCGTAGATGCCGCCCACCAATTTGGAAAGAAAATTGCGATTCATTCCTACGGGCCGGATGGAGCGCGGGATGCCGTGCGTGCCGGTACGGATTCGCTCGAGCACGCGACGGACATGGACGACGCGACGATTCAGGCGATGGCCAAGCGCGGAACTTTCTACGTGCCGACGATCGATCACAACCGCTACTACGTGGACAACGGAGACAAGATCGGCTACGCGAAGGGATACAAAGAAAAGTTACAGGCTTTCATTCCGCGAAATCTGGAGACCGCTCGCAAAGCGCACAAAGCGGGCGTGAGATTCGCCATGGGCTCGGATGCGATTTACACCATGTTTGGAGAGAACACCCGAGAACTGGGCTGGTTCGTCAAAGCCGGCATGACCCCGGAGCAAGCGTTACGGACCGCCACGACAAACGCTGCGGAGCTGCTCGGCAAAGAAAAGGAACTAGGCGCGGTGGCGCCCGGGTTTTTTGCGGACTTGGTCGCGGTCGAAGGCGATCCCACTACTGACATCAACGTGGTGATCAACAACGTGAAGTGGGTGATGAAAGGCGGCGCCGTAGTGGTGAACAAGACGAAGACCGAGCCGCATTGAGTATTCGGTCCTCAGCCTCATGGCATGGAAACATTTCCGGTTTTCCCGTAGACTTCGCAGGCGAGGAATGCGTGAATCGATCCGGGAAACAGGCCCGCTACACTCTCGTCATTCTATTTGCCATTAACCTGCTGAATTTTTACGACCGCCATATCTTCGGCGCTCTGGCCGAACCCATTCGCAGGGAGTGGTCCCTCAGTGATTCGCAAATCGGCTGGCTGGCTACGGCGTTCACGCTTCTATATGCAGTCGTTGGCGTTCCACTGGGACGCTTATCCGACCGATGGAACCGCGCCAAGTTGCTGAGCTGGGGAGTGGCGGCCTGGAGCCTCCTCACAGCTGCTTCCGGGATGGCCTGGAACTATGGCTCGATGTTCGCTGCGCGCCTCGGCGTGGGCGTCGGAGAGGCCACTTGCGCTCCGGCGGCTAACTCCTTGATCGGTGATTTGTATCCATCGGCGCAACGCGCACGTGCGCTCGCTTTCTTCATGCTCGGGCTGCCCCTCGGGAATTTCCTTGGCACTTTTGTGAGCGGACTTATCGCCGCCGCGTACGGCTGGCGAATGGCATTTTACGTGGCCTGCATTCCCGGATTGTTCATTGCCGCGCTCGCCCTGCGTGTGCCGGACCCGCCGCGCGGGGCATCGGAAAGCTTCCCCATGGCAGGGCGGGCGCACGACGGGTCGCCATATTGGACCATTTTAAAAATCCCAACCATGTGCTTGATTATCGTTACGGGTGCGCTGTTCAACTTCATTATGTACGCACTCGCCACTTTCTTGCCGGCCTTTATCAGCCGCTATCATTCGCTCGACTTAAGATTGTCGACCACCATCGCCGCACTTGCATTTGGACTGACCGGCGTTCCTGGACTTTTGCTGGGCGGTTGGGCCGCGGATCGCGCGGCACAGTTTCGCGCCAGTGGCCGTTTGCTGGTGGGCTTTGGGGCCACGCTGGCTGCGACAATTTTCCTCGGGCTGGCCTTCAGCCAGCTGCCTGGCCGCGTGACGGTCTTCGTCGCGCTGCTGGGGACGGGCTGCATGATTGCGTTTGCCTACTACGCGTCGGTGTACGCGACGATTCAAGAGATTGTCCCGCCCAGCCTTCGGGGCACAGCGATGGCTCTCTACTTCCTTGCCATGTACCTCCTGGGTGGCAGCTTTGGGCCGGTCTTGACGGGCAAACTCAGCGACTACTTTGCGCGCCGCGCCATGACAGCGGCCGGCGCAAGCGCCATGAATGAACATTTTCGCGCCGCCGGTTTACATGCCGCGATGTACGCAATTCCCGTCTGCGCTGCATTTGTCTCTGTGGTGCTGCTCGTGGCGGCGCGTACCGTACCAAAGGACATGGATAACTTACGGGCTTGGATGTCCTCCCCTGCGGGCAATCTCCATGAGCAGGGACGCCAATAAGAATGGTGCCCTATTCTACATTTTGGCGACTTGGGCAGATCTGCCAGATTTTTGATTTCGCGTAGTTTTGGCTTACGCTTGAACCCACAGAGGGCCTTAGGATCATCCAATATTCGGACGACAGAGATTGGGAGGCAGTATGGCGACGGCAGTGGCGCCACGGATGTTCAAGAACTTCATCAACGGCGAGTGGGTGGAATCGCGGAGCGGGAAGGCAACCGAGAACCGCAATCCGGCGAATACCGACGAACTAATCGGTATGTTTGTGTCTTCGACTAACGAGGATGTGGACGCGGCCGTGGATGCCGCGACAGAAGCGTACAAGACGTGGCGGCTGGTGCCGGCGCCTAAACGCGCGGAAATTCTGTTTCGCGCGGCGGAACTGCTCGTAGAGCGCAAGGAGGATTTCTCGAAGGACATGACGCGAGAGATGGGCAAGGTCCTGGCCGAGGCGCGCGGCGATGTGCAGGAAGCCATTGATATGACCTATTACATGGCGGGAGAAGGGCGGCGTCTGTTCGGCCAAACCACGCCCTCGGAGCTGCCGAACAAATTTGCGATGAGCGTTCGGCAGTCCATCGGCGTATGCGGAATGATTACGCCGTGGAATTTTCCCATGGCCATTCCTTCCTGGAAAATGATGCCCGCGCTGATCAGTGGAAATACGGTTGTGCTCAAGCCGGCCGAAGATACGCCGCTGTCTTCGTATCACCTGGTTCAAGTCCTTATGGAAGCCGGGGTGCCGCGCGGCGTCGTGAACTTGGTGAGCGGCGATGGGCCAAATGCCGGGGCGCCGCTGTCGCAGCACAAAGATGTACCAGTGGTCAGCTTTACGGGATCGACGGCCGTTGGGCGAATCATCGCCCAAGCGTGCGCGCCGGATTTCAAACACTGCAGCCTGGAAATGGGCGGGAAAAACATCATCATCGTGATGGAAGACGCCAATCTGGATTTGGCCGTGGATGGCGCGGTCTGGGGCGGCTTCGGCACCACCGGGCAGCGTTGCACTGCCGCGAGCCGCGTCGCTGTTCACAAGGATGTTTACAAGGAATTCGTAGATCGGTTCGTGGAGCGCGTCAAGTCTCTCAAAGTGGGGGACGGGCTCGATGCCTCAACAGACATGGGACCATGCATCAACGAGCAACAATTGAAAACCGTGATGAGCTACGTGAAAATCGGGAAGAATGAAGGCGCGAAGCTGCTGACCGGCGGAAATCGCCTGGATGGCGGTATGTACGCCAAAGGCTGGTTCCACGCGCCCACCGTTTTTGGCGATTGCTCGCCAAAAATGCGCATCGCGCAGGAGGAAATATTCGGGCCGGTGGTTTCGGTGATTCCCATCGAGAGTCTGGAACAAGCCGTGGACGTTGCGAATGGCGTTCCTTACGGATTGTCGGCATCCATTTACACGCGGAACGTGAACCGCGCGTTTCAGGCTACTCGCGATCTCTACACGGGAATCGTCTACGTGAACGCGCCTACGATCGGCGCGGAAACCCACCTGCCCTTCGGCGGCACGAAGCAGACGGGGAACGGTCACCGCGAGGCTGCCATCACGGCCATCGATTTTTTCACCGAATGGAAGACGATTTACATCGACTACTCGGACAAGCTCCAGCGCGCTCAAATCGACAACGCCTAATTGGCTGGTGCGCGTTGACGCTACTTGACACCATTCCTACAATAGAGGTAGCGCTCTCTAGCACTAAGAGTAGAGTGCTGCTTATGAGGAATGCTGCACTACAGGAACGCCGCAACCGCCAGATTTTGGCGGATATCGTTCGCACGTACATCGAGACGGGCGAACCGGTATCCTCGCGCGCCATTTCCAAGCGGTTCGAAGAAACGCTCAGCACGGCGACTATTCGAAACCTGATGGCGGACCTGGAGGATGGCGGCTTCCTCTATCAGCCGCACACCTCGGCAGGGCGGGTGCCGACCGCGGCAGCTTATCGCTTTTTCGCGCAGGAGATTGCCTCGCAGGCGACTATTACCGTGACGGACCGCGAATGGATTCAGCGGGAGATGGGGGGAGCAACTAGCGCCGCGGAAATAACCGAGCGCGCCGGCCACATCCTGGCGGAGGTTTCGAACGGCCTGGGCATCATCGTATCGCCGCCATTGAGCAAGACCGTCCTGGAGCACGCGCGCATGTGGCTGCTGCCCGACGGCCGCGTGGTCGTCGTGCTCATCTCACCGGGCGGCAACACGCGTGACAAGATATTGCGGCCGCACCGGCCCTTCACGCAGGTCGAACTCGATGCCACCGCCGATTTTCTGAACCGTCATTATTCCGGCTGGACGCTCGAAGCCATCCGCGCCGACCTGCTGCAAAAGCTGGCGACCGAGCGGGAGCGCTACGAGGGCATCGTGCAGAGCGCCCTTTCACTCTGTGATCCGGCGGTTCTGGGGGACGAATCGTCGCTGCACGTCCACGTCGAAGGTGCCGCCCAGATCGTCGGCGCGGCGGAGTTCGCGGACCAGGCGCAATTGCGAGATCTGCTCGCCGCCATTGAAGAAAAGCACCGCCTCGTAACGATGTTGAATGCCTGCATTGAAACGCCGGAACCGGTTCACGTGCAAATCGGAGTAAAGGAGATTTCGCAGTCCGGCGAGAATCTCGCGCTGATCAGCGCCGCTTATACCAGAAACGACCTCGTGCAAGGCTCGCTCGGCGTGCTGGGACCGACTCGCATGCATTACGAGCGCGCCATGACCGCAGTCGCATACGTGGCGCAGCTTTTCAGCGAAGCGCTGAACAAGACTTAGGATTTCGTTGCAACGGGAGACGATTGAAAGTGAACGACAAAGACGTGAAGATCAATTTGAACAAGAACGTGGATAGCTCCGAACTCGAGCCATCCACCGAATCTGTTGCTGCGGACACGGCCAAAGCCAATGCCGAATTGGCCAAGCTGACAGCCGACCTGGAGGAGTTGCGCCAGACGCTGCTTCGCCGCCAGGCGGACTTCGACAACTACCGCAAGCGCATCGAGAAGGAACGCTTCGAGGACGCCAAACGCGCCACCGCGCGCGTCGTCGAAGGGCTCATTCCGGTGATCGACGGTTTCGAACACGCGCTCGCCGCGCATCGCGAAGCCGAATATGAAAATTATCGCAAGGGCTTCGAGCTCATCTACAAACAGCTTCTCGATCACCTGGCAAAACTAGGCGTCGAGCGCCTCGATCCCGTCGGCAAGCCTTTCGATCCCCATCTGCATCAGGCCGTGGATCGCGCCGAAACGAAAGACCACGACGACGGCACGATCCTCCAGGTCTTCCAGCCGGGCTATGTTTTTCACGGGCGCGTCTTGCGGCCCGCTATGGTCCGTGTAGCGGTCCATCCGAAACCCGCATCGAAGGAAGCAGTCAACTAAAGGAGATCGAACGTTCCATGGCCAAAGGGACTCAACGGGATTTTTACGAGGTACTTGGCGTAACACGAACGGCCGCGGTGGATGAGATCAAGTCTGCCTACCGGAAAGCTGCGCTCAAATGGCATCCCGACCGCAATCCGGAAAACAAATCCGAGGCGGAAGTACAGTTTCGCGAATGCACGGAGGCGTACAGCGTGCTAAGCGACGCGCAGAAACGCCAGGTGTACGACACCTACGGGCACGCCGGTCTTTCCAGCGTGGGCGGCAGCCAGGGATTTGACAACACGGTGTTCCAGGACTTCCACGACATCTTCGGCGATTTCTTCGGCTTCGAGGATCTCTTTGGCGGCAGTGGACGCCGCGGTCGCAGCCGCGCCCAGCGCGGCGCGGACCTCCGCTATGACATGACGCTGTCTTTCGAGGAAGCGTCGGCGGGCGTCGCTACAAAAATCAAGTTACCGCGTCAGGAATTCTGCGAAGCGTGCAAGGGCACCGGCGCAAAGAAAGGCACCGGCATCGTTACTTGCCAGACGTGCGCCGGCCGCGGCCAGTTGGCCTATCAACAGGGATTTTTCACCATCACCCGGACGTGCCCCGCTTGCCAGGGCGCGGGACAAATGGTCCGCGAACGCTGCCCCGAGTGCCGTGGCCAAGGTCGCTTCGAACGCGAAAAAACGATCGAACTCCGCATTCCTCCCGGCGTGGACACTGGAACGCGCCTCCGTGTCGCCGGCGAAGGCGAGCCCGGCCCGAATGACGGCCCTGCGGGAGATCTCTACGTCGTACTCGAAGTCAAAGAGCATCCCTTCTTCGAACGCCGTGGCGCAGATTTATATTGCACCATTCCAATTAGCGTCGCGCAGGCCACGCTTGGAACCGAGCTCCAGGTTCCGGGACTGGGCGGGGAAGAGCGGCTCAAAATCCCCGAAGGTACGCAGAGTGGCGCCGTGTTCCGCCTCAAAGGCAAAGGGCTTGCCGATCCGCGGGGTGGCGGCAAGGGCGATCTGTACTATCACGTTCGCGTCCTTACACCGACCAAGCTCACGCGCGAACAGCGCAAACTGATCGAGCAGCTCGGCGCCACCCTCAAGGTCGACAACAAGCCCGCCGACCGCAATTCCTCGATCTTCGACAAAGTCAAAGACATCTTCGGCTAGTCACGCCATACCTGCGATAGAATCTCCGCGTGCGCAGGCGATTTTTCGTCGAACAATTTGCCGGCGATCGTGCCGTCATGGAAGATGACGCGGCGCACCACCTCGGCCGCGTGCTTCGCGCCCAGGTCGGCCAGCTCTACGAGTTGAGCGACGGCGAACGCGTCTGGCTGGGCCGCATCGAAAAAGTTGGCCGCGATCGCGTTGAGTTCGCGCTCCTCGAGGAATTACCTGCCCACCGGCCAAGCCTTCACGTAACCCTTTTACTCGCTGTCGTGAAATTCGACATGTTCGAATGGGCCATCGAAAAGGCCACTGAACTCGGCGTGGCGACCATCGTTCCGCTCGCAGCCGCGCGCAGCGAAACGGCCCTGCTCTCCGCAGCCGCGAAGCGCGCCGAACGCTGGAGAAAAATCTTGCTTGAGGCTTCGCAGCAGTCACGCCGCGTCCGCGTCCCCGTCTTGGCCGAACTCGCAAAGCCGGAAACGGTATTCGCATCGCACAAGGACGCCCTGCGCATGATGCTCTCGGAACGCCCTGACGCGCCCACGATTCGCAAAGTCCTCGAAGGCCAGCAGCAGGCGAACGCGACTCTTGCCATCGGGCCCGAAGGCGGCTGGACCGACGACGAATTCGAAACCGCCCGCCGCGGCGGCTTCCAGGAAGCCTCACTGGGCAAGCTCATCCTGCGCACGGAAACAGCCGTTGTCGCCGCTCTGGCCTCGATGAACTATGCGCTGAACGTGGAATGGTAGTCTCCAAAATCGTCTCTCCAAGCAACGGCCAACCGCATCATCCGAATCAAACAGAAAGTAACAACGCCGCGGCCTCCTCCGTATCCGACCGGATGCATTACAAATCGCAACTGGCGCGGGTCGCGGCGGACATGCTATAAATACAAGGCAGCCAAAAATGGAAAGCTCGGAAGAAAAACAGCCCGTAACCGCAGCACCACCGGATTTCACGGCGCCGGCAGCATCTCCCGTGGGCGCTCCAGAGCGCCCGGCATCACCGCATTCTCTTCGTCATGAAATTCGCGTCTGGACCCGCGACCTTCTTATCGCTATCGGCCTCGCGCTCGTCATCATCGTCTTCTTGTACCAGCCCGTGAAAGTCGAAGGCACCAGCATGGCGCCGCTGCTCTCCGACCAGGAGCGCATCTTCATCAACAAATTTGTCTACCGCTTCGAGCCCATCCAACGCGGCGACGTCGTGGTCTTTTGGTATCCGCTGGACCGCTCGAAGTCCTTCATCAAGCGCGTCATCGGTTTGCCCGGAGAAACGGTGGAAATCCGCCGCGGCGCGGTCTACGTGGACGATAAAATCGTTCCCGAGCCCTACGTGCCGCCGCAATACGAAGACCTTAGCGATTTCGGTCCGGTGCGCGTTCCCAAGGACAGCTATTTCGTCATGGGCGACCACCGCATCAGTTCCAACGATTCACGCGTGTTCGGGGCCGTGGCTGACCGCTATATTTACGGCCGCGCTGTTTTTGCCTACTGGCCGGTGGATCATTTCGGCTCTCTTTCGACCACGGAGGCCGATACCAAATGACTGGCATATCTTGATGCGAAACATGGGAGGACTCACTGAGCGAAGTTCAGCACCGACCCGCGATCCTCGCGTTGGAAGACGGGCGCACCTTTAACGGCCGTGCGGCCGGCGCGATTACGCGCCGCGGCGGCGAAGTCGTTTTCAATACCAGCCTCACCGGTTACCAGGAAGTTTTCACCGACCCCAGCTATGCCGGACAGATTGTTTGTCTCACGTATCCGCACATCGGAAACGTGGGCGCGAACCTCGAAGATGAGGAGTCCGCACGGCCGTACATCGAATCGCTCATCGTGCGCGAATTTTCGCAGATTTCTTCGAATTGGAGATCGGCGGAAACCACGCAGCTTTATTTGAACCGCCACAAGATCCCCGTGATTTGGGACATTGATACCCGCGCGCTCGTCCGCCACATTCGCAATATCGGTGCCCTCCGCGGCGTCGTTTCCACCGACGGCACGCCGGCGGAGCAGCTGGTGTTCGAAGCCAAGCAGCTGCCCAGCATGGCGGGCCAGGAGCTCGCCAGCCGCGTCACTTGCGCTAAATCCTACGGCTGGGACAAAGGCTCCGTGGAGGTTGCCGTTTCTCCCTGGTCCGAGCAGATGGGCGAATCCGACGCTCAGGCCGAGACGCGCAGGCATCGCGTCGTCGCTTACGACTACGGCATCAAGCAGAACATTCTCCGTCTGCTCGTCGATCATCAGTGCGAAGTCTATGTCGTCCCCGCGCAGACCTCCGCGGAAGACGTCTTGGAAATGAAACCGGACGGAGTCTTTCTTTCCAACGGTCCCGGCGATCCGGAGCCTATCAACTACGCCGTGGAAAGTATCAAAAAACTCATCGGCCACGTTCCTGTGTTTGGGATCTGCCTGGGGCACCAGTTGTGTGGCCTGGCGCTCGGTGGAAAAACGTTCAAGCTGAAATTCGGCCATCACGGTTCAAATCATCCGGTGAAAAATCTGCTGACCGAGCAAGTCGAAATCACCGCCCAGAATCACGGGTTCTGCGTGGACCCGGAATCCTTGCCATCGAGCAAAGTGGAAGTCACCCATATTAATTTGAACGACCACACCAACGAAGGCATGCGCCACAAATCATTGCCGCTCTTTTCCGTGCAGTATCACCCGGAAGCTTCGCCCGGTCCGCATGATTCGCACTATCTGTTCACGCAGTTCACCGACATGATGAAGGAATTCGCGCAGCCGGGAAGTTCGCGTAGATGACGATGGTGACCAAATTTGTCAGGGCACGGCATCGCCGTGCCACAACCACGATGTGGTGGCGAGTCTCGTCAGGGCACGGCTTCAGCCGTGCCATAACCAAGTCGGAGGAGTGCGGCTTTAGCCGCTGAGGGTATGGGGGTACCACGTCGACATGGCAGCATTCCCGGTTCCTATTTCGTGACATCTCGGACCTGGGAGAGTCGCCGTTTGTTCATCACTGAGCCAGTGTGTTCGCTTTTTGTCGAAAGTTTGCTGCGGTATCGGCAGAATGGCGCTTATGAATTACACGCGTTTGTGTTAATGCCTGACCATTTTCATGTACTACTGACACCAGCTCACGACACAACTTTGGAACGGGCGGTGCAACTGATCAAAGGCGGTTCTGCACGCATGCTAGGGCTCGCGCGACGTTTGCAATTTCCGGTATGGCAGCGCGGCTTTAGTGATCACCGCATCCGAGACGCCTTCGACTATGGTAACCATGTTCGTTATGTTGACCAGAATCCTGTCCGAAAGCGGCTCGTCGTGGAGGCGCGCGAGTATCGCTGGTCGTCGGTATCAGGTCAGTATGAAATGCATGACCCACCTCAGGGGCTGAAGCCCCAGGAAAGGCAAGGGCAATTCGGCACGGCTGAAGCCGTGCCCTGACAACAAGATGCCGAAGCGCAAGGACATCAAGAAAATCTTAATCATCGGCTCCGGCCCGATTGTCATCGGGCAGGCGTGTGAGTTTGACTACTCGGGCGCCCAGGCATGCAAAGCGCTGCGGGCCGAGGGGTACAAGGTCATCCTGGTAAATTCGAATCCAGCGACCATCATGACCGACCCGGAACTCGCGCATCGCACGTATATCGAACCGCTAACCAAGGAGTATATCGAGGAGATCATCGCCAAAGAAAAGCCGGATGCGCTGCTGCCGACCGTTGGCGGGCAAACCGCGCTGAACCTTGCCGTCGAGCTTTCCGAGAGCGGCGTCCTCGAAAAATACAAAGTGGAAATGATTGGCGCGTCGCTCCGCGCCATCAAAGTGGCGGAAGACCGACTGTGGTTCAAGGACGCCTGCCGCAAGATTGGTCTGGAAGTTCCTGCGTCAGCGTTGGTGAACAACGCGCAGGACGCCTTGCGCCTCTGCGATCAACTTGGATTCCCGCTCGTCATCCGGCCGTCGTTCACGTTGGGTGGCACGGGAGGCTCCATTGCCTACAACAAGGAAGAATTCGGCGAAGCCATCGCGCACGCGCTGGACATGAGCCCAGTGCACGAAGCGCTCGTGGAGGAATCCGTTCTCGGCTGGAAGGAATACGAGCTGGAAGTGATGCGCGATTTCCGCGACAACTTCGTGGTCATCTGCACCATCGAAAACTTCGACCCCATGGGCGTGCACACGGGCGATTCCATCACCGTAGCCCCCGCCCAGACGCTGACCGACAAGGAATATCAGCGCATGCGCGACGCTTCCGCGGCCATCATCCGCGAGGTGGGCGTGGAAACGGGCGGTTCGAACGTGCAGTTCGCCGTGAATCCGGAAAACGGCCACATGGTCGTCATCGAAATGAACCCGCGCGTTTCGCGCAGTTCCGCGCTGGCCAGCAAGGCCACCGGTTTTCCGATTGCCAAGATTGCCGCGCGCCTGGCCGTCGGCATGACGCTGGACGAAATTCCGAATGACATTACGAAGAAAACCCCGGCCTGCTTCGAGCCCACGATCGACTACGTCGTCGTGAAAATTCCGAAGTGGCAATTTGAAAAGTTTCCCGGCGCAGACAGCACTCTCGGCACGCAGATGAAATCCGTCGGCGAAGTGATGGCCATCGGCCGTACCTTCAAGGAAGCTCTGCAGAAAGGCATTCGCTCGCTGGAGCCCAGCTCGCCGTGGCGCGCGCCAACGGAAACTCCGGATTCGCTGCTGCGCGAAAAACTCGCCACGCCCCGGCCGGACCGCATTCACTGGCTCCTCACGGCCATGGAGCGCGGCCTCCCCGCGCAGGAAATCTGCGATCTGACCAAGATTGATCCCTGGTTCATCCACCAGATCGAGGAATTGACGGCCATGAATCGCCGCGCCGCGGCCGTCACCGTGGAGACCGCGTCGAAAGATTTGCTGCGCGAAGTGAAGCGCAACGGAACGAGCGACGAACAACTCGCGCAAATCTGGCGCACCACCCCCGCTTCCGTGCGCTTGCAGCGCGCGCGCTACGGCGTCGCTCCGGTCTTCAAGCGCGTGGACACTTGCGCCGCCGAATTCGAATCCTTTACGCCGTACCTCTATTCCACTTACGAAGACGAAGACGAATCGGATCCGCAATCCCGCTTCAAGATCATGATTCTCGGCAGCGGCCCGAACCGCATCGGGCAGGGCATCGAATTTGATTATTGCTGCTGCCACGCCGCGTTTGCGCTGCGCGAGGACGGTTTTGAAACAATCATGGTGAACTGCAATCCAGAGACGGTTTCGACGGATTACGACACCTCTGACCGCTTGTATTTCGAGCCGCTCACCCTGGAAGACGTCCTGGCCATCGTCGAGCGCGAGAAGCCGCAAGGCGTGATCGTGCAGTTTGGCGGGCAAACTCCGCTGAATCTGGCGCTCGAACTGAAGCGCAACGGTGTGCCTATCATCGGCACGGCCCCGGAATCGATTGATCTTGCCGAAGACCGCCGCCGCTTCGGCCGCTTGCTTGAAGAGTTGAAAATTCCGCAGCCGCGCAATGGGACCGCGCTGGTGCCGGAAGAAGCCGCGCGCGTTGCGGGGGAAATTGGTCTGCCGGTTCTCGTGCGCCCGAGTTATGTCCTCGGCGGGCGCGCCATGGTGATTGCCTACGACGTGAACACGGTGCAGGAATATGTCGCGCAAGCCGCGCTGATGGGCCCAGCTCGGCCCGTGCTCATTGATCAGTTCCTCGAGGAAGCCACCGAAGTGGACGTGGATGCCCTCGCCGATGGAACCGATGTGGTCATCGGCGGCATCATGGAGCACATCGAAGAAGCCGGCGTGCATTCCGGCGATTCGTCCTGCGTATTGCCTCCGGTGAGTTTGTCGCCCGCCGTTCTCGACACGATTCGTGAATACACCCGGCGGCTGGCGCTGGCCTTGAAGGTCGTCGGCCTGATGAATGTTCAGTATGCGATTCAGCGGGATACGGTCTACGTTTTGGAAGTGAATCCGCGCGCGTCGCGGACCGTGCCATATGTGAGCAAAGCCACCGGAGTGCCGCTGGCAAAAGTAGCCGCGCGATTGATGTCGGGCAAGAAGCTGGCCCCGATGAATCTCCCGGTTGTGCAACACAACGGCGTCGCGGAAATTGCCGTGCACGAATTCTATTCGGTGAAGTCGCCCGTCTTTCCGTTCAACAAATTCCGCGGCGTGGACACGATTCTCGGCCCGGAAATGCGCTCGACCGGCGAAGTGATGGGCATCTCGAAGTCCTACGGACAAGCCTTTGCTAAAGCGCAGCTTGCCGCGGGGCAGCGCCTCCCTCGCAAAGGCACGGTGTTCCTCAGCGTGAATGATCGCGACAAGCGGCACCTGGCCTCTCTTGGAAAAGAGTTGACCGCCCTCGGTTTTCGTCTGCTCGCCACGCGCGGAACGGCTGCAGCGCTGGAGGCTGCCGGCATCGAGGCGGAAGCCGTTTTCAAAGTGAATGAAGGCCGCCCGAACATCGTCGATCTCGTGAAAACGGGTAAGATCGATCTCGTCATTAATACGCCACTTGGCCGCGAATCGTTCTACGACGAAAAATCCATTCGCCGCGCCGCGATCCGCTACAACATCCCGTGCATTACCACGCTTGCGGCGGCGCACGCCGCAGCGCGCGGGATTCACGCGCTGCACGAGCAGGGCACGGAAGTTGCCGCACTTCAGGATTTGCACAAAGGACGCGCCGCTGCTTCCAGCGTGCCCGCATCAGGAGACTAAACCGTGGACCTTTCCGGAATTTTTCCCGCGCTCACCACGCCGTACGCAAACGACGGTTCCGTCTCGCTTCCGGACCTGAAACACAACATCCAGCGCTACAACGGCACGGACCTGGCGGGTTACGTGGTGCTCGGTTCGACGGGAGAATCGGTTCTGCTCCGCCAGGCAGAGATGGATGGAATACTGATCACGGTAAAGGAATCTGCCGGGAAGGAGAAAAAACTGATTGCCGGAACCGGTGCGGAATCGACGCTGGAAACCATCGAGCGAACCAAGCGCGCCGCGGAACTCGGTTATCACGCGGCGCTGGTGAAGACTCCGCACTACTACAAGCCGGTTTACAAGCCCGAAGTCCTCATTGCGCATTACCGCAGAGTGGCGGACGAATCTCCAATCCCTGTTTTGCTCTATTCCGTTCCGCAATTCACCGGCATCGCACTGGAATCACCTGAGGTCGTTGCCCTCTCCGAGCATTCGAACATCGTCGGCATCAAAGACAGCTCCGGAAACGTGCAGCGCGTAGGAGAAATGATCGCGGGCGTGCCGCCGGCGTTTCAAGTTTTAGTCGGCGCCGCCGCGACCATTTACCCTTCGCTCATGATGGGTGCGCGAGGATGCATTCTTGCGCTGGCGTGCGCGCTCCCGGAAAAATGCGTCGCCCTATTCGAATTGATCCGCCAGGGCCACCACGAAAAAGCCCGTGAATTGCAGGCTGTTTTGGTTCGCGCTTCCAAGGCCATCGCCTCCGAATTTGGCATTGCTGGCCTGAAGCACGTCATGGACCTGCGCGGCTACCGCGGCGGCCTCCCTCGTCTCCCGCTCCTCCCCCTGCAGCCTGAACAAAAGACGCGCCTTAGCGAATTCATCGCGACTCTGGAACCGGCCGTTGCCCGGGCCTGATCCGTGCGATTCGGACTGTATTCAAAGTCAATTCGAACAGATTTGATGAGACGTTTTCCCGCGAGTATCATCTAAGGGCTCATGGATTGTCGTGCCCTCGCGTTCCGCCGGCTCCCGCATCAGCCCAAGCTTTTTCTCGAATACCTCGATCATTTTGAGCGCGTAAAGACGTTTTACGTGCATCCGCCGACGATGCAGGCAGTGACGCGTACGGCGCGGAAGCTGGAATATCCGCGCGAGCGAAGAGGGGAAGTGGCGGAGCTTTTGCGGAAACAAAATATTGCGCTTGGCGCGGGGGCGGAGACGCAGTCCAATTTGGCGCGTCTGGAAAAAGGCGCGATCGCCATCGTCACAGGACAGCAGGTTGGATTGTTCAGCGGGCCGGCGTACGCGATTTACAAAGCACTGACCGCGGTGCAGATCGCGGAAGAGTTGACGCGCGGCGGAATTCCGGCAGTGCCGGTTTTTTGGATGGCGACCGAGGACCACGACCTTGATGAAGTGCGTACTGCGACGTGGTTTGATCAGGGAAAATTGCGGCGATTTGAATTGCCGGTGGTGGGGGCGGGAAGGCCGGTAGGAGGAATTTCGCTCGGCGCGGAAGTGGAGCCCTTTGCGCGGGAGGCGGCGGAATTACTTTCGAACCAGGGCAGCGATTTGCTCGCGGAGTATCTGAGGGAAAGTTACAGGCCCGGAGAAACTTACGGTAGCGCGTTCGCGAAACTGTTTACGCGATTATTTGCGCAGCAAGGATTGATCTTGATGGACCCGCTCGATCCGGGACTGCACCGGGTGGCGACGCCGCTGTATCAGCATGCGCTGGCGGAGCGCGATGCTGTGAACGAAAAACTCTTGCAGCGCGGAAAGGACCTGGATCGCGCGGGATTTGACGCGCAAGTGAAAGTGACGTCGCGCAGCACGCTGCTATTTTATTTGGGCGACGGCGCGCGGCAGGTCATCACGGCGAGCAACGGGAAATTCCAGGCCGGCGACAAAACCTGGGCGCGCGATGAACTTGTTCACCTGACGCACGCGGAGCCGGGGAAATTCAGCCCGAATGCCCTGTTCAGGCCGGTGGTGCAGGACTATCTTTTGCCGACCGCGGCTTATGTGGCAGGGCCGGCGGAGATCTCCTATTTCGCGCAATCCGAAGTGATTTACCGGCATCTTCTCGGGCGCATGCCGGTAATGCTGCCGCGTGCGGGATTCACGCTGGTGGACGCGAAGGCCGCGAAACTCCTGCGCCGCTACGGGTTGACGGTCGAGGAAGTGTGGGCCGGTTCGCAAAGTCTGCGGCACAAGATGGAAGGTGCATCGGTGCCGAAAGGATTATCGAAGACATTCGAGCGTGACCAGAAACAAATTCAGAAAATGCTGACGCAGCTCGGGAAGCGGATCGCGAAGCTCGACCCCACGCTGAAAGGCACCGTGGAGCGGGCAAAACAGAGAATTGAATATCACTTGGAAAAATTGCGGCGCAAAGCGGGCAAAGCGGAAGATCAAAAGACCGGGCTGATTTCCGCGCATGAGCAATATTTGGAATCCCTTCTCTATCCGCACAAAGCGTTGCAATCGCGGGAATTGTGTCTGCTTCCGTTTTTGGCGCGATGGGGCGCAAGCGGATTGAGCGAACTGCAGAAACTCGCCAGCGGCAAGATAATCGGGCATCACTTCATCATTCAACTACCGTAGCGCAACTTTTCCAGGGTCCTCGAGTACGGGCCGACCTAATGTGGCGCGTCACCCAATTGTTTCAATTTTTGTTCGGCACTATCCTTGATTGCTTTGCGGCGGTCCTCGGGGTCCGTGGTATCGGAGGGGAGAAGTTCGAGCGCCTTCTTGGCGTTCTGACGGGCCAAATCCTTCTGGCCGTCCGCGAGATAGGCGTCGGACAGGCTGTCGTAGACGTTCGGTGAATGGGGATACGCGATCGCATTCAATTTCATGAGCTCGACTGCGCCTTTGTTGTCGCCAGCCTGCAGGTGCTCGTAGCCGAGCCGGTTCATTACTGCTTCTGAAAACAAGACGGCTTTGGGATCGCGCTTGCGAGCCTCCGCGAATTTCTGGACGGCTTTTTCGATGCCGCCCGGATGGTCAATGAGTTCAAAGAAATTCGATTCGGCGGATACGGGAGCGGATGCCCTTGCAACGATGGGTGGACGCTTTTTCAAAGTTGTTGCAACCCACGCGACGATCATGCCGGGCAGTTCTTTGTGGGCGTCAAACATCTCGACGCCGTGTCCGCCGGTGGAATAGCGGACAAACTTGTTGACTGGGTTGGAAGACAGAGTGAACAGCCACTGCATGATTTCCGTCACGCCAAGATCGGGATCATCGTCCGCGACGGCCATGAACAAAGGCATTTGCGCGGACGTGCGAAGAAATTGCCGGCCTCCCGCGTCGGTTCCTTCCGAGAGCAGCACGAGCGCTTTCACTTCCGGATGATTTGCAGCAACGTGGACGGATTGATTGACGCCGCAACTTGCGCCGCCGGCGGCGATGGTGTCTCGCGATACTCCAGGCTGGGAGACGAGGTATTGGTAGGCAGTCTCGACGTCGGTGGGCATTTTATCGCTGAAGACCACACGTAGTTCCTCGGGTGAAAGTTTGTCCACTGGCGTGCCGCTGCTTTCACCGTACCCGCGGAGGTCCACGGTCATGACGTGGAAGCCCGCGGCGGCGAGGCGTGCAGCAAGGTCGTCCCACACTTTTCGCTGGCGGTTGCACTGGTGGAGCAGCAGGACTCCCGGACCGGGCTTTCCGGCAGAGAAATAGGTGCCTTTGAGATTTGTGCCATCGGGAGCTTTGAGATCCACGACGCGTGGGGACGTAGACTCCTCTGCTCTGGCGCTGAGGCACGGAAGTATGGCTGCGAAGAGGGCTAGGGCGATAAGCCGGGAAGGGACGATGTAGCGGGACATGGGACCGACCTCCTTGAGCATGCTTGTTGGACCGGGGCGTAGGGCGAATTGTAAGCGAGGGAAGAGCATACAGACAATCTAGGAGCTCAGGTCCAATTGTTCCCACAAGCTCGCTGTGGCGGCCTCCGCTCGGCTTCAAGTAACACTTTAGATGACGCGGGCCGTGGGTTGCCCAGGGGGCGATCCAATAGCTTGGCGCTGCCGGGAGGAGGAGAATGCGGCTTAACTATCATGGCTGGACGAAGACAGCGGTAAAGTGGCCTAACAGAATTCATGGCCGGATTGACGCCTACCCCCTTGTGGGGTTCGCGGTTACCCTTCTTGTGATTTTTATGGTCAGCCTTCCGATGGTGACTCATGGTTCCATCATGGACTTGCCGCGGACTTGGCATGCCAGCCCGATGCCGAGGGCGGTGCGGGAAGACGCGCTTTCGGTAGCAATCACCCGCGATGGGAAAATCTATTTCCGCAATACCGCAATTTCGGCGGAGGAGTTGCCTGGTAAAATTCGAGAAGGACTGAAAAATGGTGCGGAAAAGAAGGTCTACCTTCGCGCCGACGCGCGCGCAAGGTACGGCGATGTCAAACAGGTCCTAATTAAAATACGCCAGGCAGGGATAGAGAATGTTTGCTTCCTTACAGAGAAGCTCCAGCCGTAGGTCTTCCTCCCTCTATGGTGTTTGGTGGTTTGCGGGATTGGGGTAGGGGTGTGCTAGAGTTTTTGGTACCCCAAGCCTGCCAGGACGCCTCGCATATAGGCAAAGCTGCCGATAACGCCCGGCATCGGATCGTCGGGATGAATCTCATACTCCAGATCGACGAAGCCCTTGTACTTTATCGCGATGAGAGCTTCAAAAATCCTCTTCACCGGCATGATGCCGTCTCCCACCGGCATCTGACTATCCTTGCTCTGGAAGTCTGTGAGGTCCTTCATGTGAACGTTAAACAGCCTCGGGCCTGCCGCGTGGATCGCCTGAACCACATCCGTGCCGGCACGAACCGTGTGCCCGACATCGATACAGCACCCCATGCGCGGATCCATACCCTTCACCGCCTTCAATACATCCAGCGGCGAATGCCACAGCTTATCTTCCGGCCCGTGATTGTGGATAGCGAAACGAATATCGTACTCCTTCACAAACTTCTCGATCCTCGGCAGAGTCTCCGGCGCGGGGTCGCCGGCGACGATGACGGCAATACCTGCTCGCTTGCAATATTCGAACTTGCTGCGTATGTCCGCGTCTTCATCTTTCGGGAAATAGATGGTTCCGGCAGCGTGAAGCTTGATGCCCGCCACGGCATAGTCCGCCAGCGCAGCTGCCTCGTCCTGCGTATCCGCCGGCAGATGATCCTTGACGTCCTTGGCATTCAACTCCATCACATTCAGCTGCTTCAGGAAGCCAATCATTTGTGCACGGCTGAAGTTGCGAAACGTGTAGCTGGCCAGGCCCAGACGAATCGGCGATCCTTCGGGAGCCGGCGGCCGTCCTGCGGCTACTGCGAAGACTTCGTCGGAAGCAGCGAACGCCGCCGCAACCAGTGCACCGGAGCGAACGAAAGTCCGGCGGGAAAAAGTATTCTTGATTTGCGTTTCATCACTAGGCCGGCACCGCTGCATCTTAGACATGCGGCGCCCAGCCTTTCTCGTACTCGCGCCCCCACATCTTCATCGCTTCCGCGTCGTCCTGAATCCGTCCGTCTCTCGTATCGAGATGCAACTCGCGGTTCACTTCCCACGCGATGTTCGAAAGCTGCAGCATCGTAACGGCAATGTTCCCCGCGGCGACAGGAGCGTTTAGCTTCTCGCCTTTGCGGATTCCCGCGATGAAGTTCGCGAAGTGGGCATCAGTCATGGAATCGGCCCCGAGCAGGTCCGAAGACGACGTTGTGCTGCCGGCCTTGAACTCGCTTGTCTTATTCCCTTTGAGGTCGTAGATTTCGTAGCCATCGCGATCGACAACCACGGTGCCGGTCGTTCCCATGATGGCCGAGCCACGATCACGGCCGTAAAACTTCATTCCCTGGCAGCTCTTGCCTTCCCAAGTGAGCATCTTGTCTTCGTACTCAAAGCTGGTCAGCAGCGTGTCATAAAACTGCCAGTCATCTTTGAAATGATATCTGCCGCCCGACGAAGCGACCCGCTTCGGATAGTCGACGCCCAGCGCCCAACGGCAGACGTCCACCTCGTGGGTTCCATTATTTAGCGTTTCGCCAGTGCCATAGATTCTGAACCAGTGCCAGTTGTACGGATGCACGTTGTCTTTATAGGGGCGGCGTGGCGCCGGGCCCTGCCACAAATCCCAATCCAGTTGCGCCGGCACGGGCGCTTCTTTCCCAGTGCCAATCGACTTTCTCACATTGCTGTACCAGGCTTTCGCGAGGTAGGGCCTGCCTATAATGCCTTCGTGAATTTTTTCGACGATTTCTATGCTGTGTGGTGAAGAGCGCTGCTGGTTGCCCATCTGCACAAGCTTTTGATACTTCTGCTGCGCGTGCACGAGCATCGCTCCCTCCGCAGGATTGTGGCTGCACGGTTTTTCCACGTAGACGTGCTTGCCCGCCTGCAACCCGGCGATCGCCATGGGACTATGCCAATGGTCGGGAGTGGCAATCGTGATGGCGTCCACATCCTTCTGCTCGAGAATGGCGCGAAAGTCTTTGTTCGTCGCAGGGGACTCGCCCGTCTCGTGCTTCACACGGTCAGCAAACTTTCCGAGAATCGTGCTGTCCACATCGCAGACATGCGAGATGCGCGCGGCGCTGCGGTTCGCCTTGAGCGCCGCGAGATGAGCATAGCCGCGTCCATTGAGGCCGACCACAGCAAAGTTGAGGCGATCGTTGGAGCCGAGGATTTGGCCGTAACTCTTTGCCGTCGTTCCAACGGCCAGCCCCGCCGCGCCTACCGCAAGTGCATCGAGAAACTCACGTCGTGTAACCATCATTTCCCTCGTAGCGGGCGGCTATAGCCGCTCTGCCGCCCGCGGACAGGATATCTCGCGAACGGCAGGAGATGCCAGGCTTATAATCCACCGGCAAAACCTTCCAGACACGCTACACCGCAGCGGGTGCGGTGTGGGTATGCTAGAGTTTTGGTTCCATGACACGCTTAGGGATCTACGTTCAGGTGCCGTTTTGTCAGACGAAATGTACCTATTGTAATTTCCATACGGGAGTGGTGTCGGCGGCGAGGTTTGCGCCTTACGCTGAGGCGGTTTGCAGGGACGTGCGGGAGCATCGGGAGTTGCTGAAGGCGGCGGGGGTGGATTGGCCTGGGCGGTTGGGGCGCAGCGATGCTGGGCCCCTACGAAGAAAGACTGAGACCCCGAGCACAGACTTGATTGTAGACACGGTGTATTTCGGCGGGGGGACGCCGAGCCTCCTTGATCCTGCGCACTTGCAGAAAATTCTGGAGGCGATTCGGGGGAGTTTTGCGACGGAGCTTGCGGAGGTGACGCTGGAGGCTGATCCGGAGACGATTGAGGCGGAAAAGGCGGCGGCGTGGGTTCGCGCGGGAATTAACCGGGTTAGTTTTGGGTTGCAGTCGTTTGTGGATAAGGAGTTGGTTGCCGCGGGGCGGATGCACCGGCGGGCGGATGTTTACCGGGCGGTGCCGATTCTGCGCGAGGCGGGAATTTTCAATATCAGTTTTGACTTGATTGCGGGATTGCCGTACCAGACGAAAGAGAGCTGGCGGCAATCGCTGGAAGAGTTGCAGGCGCTCGGGCCAGAGCACGTTTCGATTTATTTGCTGGAGATTGACGAGGGGAGCCGGCTGGGGAGCGAGTTGCTGCGCGGCGGGGGGCGTTATAGCGCGGGGGCGGTGCCCTGCGAGGATGAGATGGCGGAGTTTTACGAGACGGCGCAGGGGGAGTTGCGGGCGGCGGGTTATCACCACTATGAGATTTCGAATTGGGCGGAGCCGGGATTCGAATCGAAGCACAATCTGAAATATTGGCGGCGGGAGGCGTATTTGGGATTTGGGGCAGGGGCGCACTCGTTTTCGGGGACGGAGCGATGGGCGAATGCACATGACGCGGCGGCGTATGTGAGCGCGGTGCAGGGCGGAGGGTTGCCGGTGGAGCAGCAAGAGAAATTGACGGCGGAGAGCGCGCTCGAGGAGGAATTATTTTTGGGGTTGCGGCAACTAGATGGGATCGACTTGGGGCGGATTGAGCGGGAGTATGGAGTTACATTGGCGTCGCGGTTCGATCCGTTGATGATGGCGGGATTGGTGGAGCGAGATGGCGGGGTGGTGAGGCTGGCGAGGGACCGGCTCGCGGTGTCGAATGAAGTGTTTGTGGAATTGATGAGATAAAGAAGCAAGGAAGTAATGGGGTAAAGAAGAACGGAAGCAGAACAAGATAGCGCTGAGTCGCCGAGGACCTGAGGAGCGCAGAGAATTGCGGAAGCAGAAAAACGGAAAGAATTAACACAGAGAACACGGAGAGAAGAGAGCACAGAGGGCATGGAGAAAAACGAAAATGAGTTACACGGTGGCGAAGGGGAATCAGCGGGTGGATCCGGATCAGTTGCCGGACGTGAGCAAGATTCCGGCGGGAGCGGTGGATCTGCGGAGCGATACGGTGACGCGGCCGACGACGGAGATGCGGCGAGCGATGACGGAGGCAGAGGTCGGCGACGACGTGTATGGAGAAGATCCGACGGTCAACCGGCTGGAGCGGCGGGCGGCGGAGATTTTCGGAAAAGAAGCGGCGCTGTTTGTGCCGACGGGATGCATGGGGAATCTCATCGCGATCAAAGTGTGGACGCATCATGGAAATGAAGTGATCTGCGAAGAGCGGAGCCATGTGAACTTGTACGAGTTGGCGTCGATGTCCGCGATTGCGGGGTGCATGCCGCGAGCGGTCCGGGGGGAAGACGGGATCCTGACGTGGAAGCAGGTGGAGGCGGGGATCCGGCCGAAGATTTACTACGACTCGCAGACGGCGCTGATCTGCCTGGAGAATACGGTGAATATGTGGGGCGGGACGGTTTATCGGACAGCGCAGTTGGAAGAGATTTGCGACCACGCACATGCGATGGATTTGAAGGTGCATCTGGACGGCGCGCGGATTTTCAATGCGGCGACGGCGCTGGGAGAAAATGTTGCGCAGATGACGCGGAGAGTGGATTCCGTGATGTTTTGCTTGTCGAAGGGATTGGGCGCACCGGTGGGATCGATGGTCGCGGGCAGCAAAGCGTTTATTGAAAGGGCGCGGATTTACCGGAAGATGTTCGGCGGTGGGATGCGGCAAGCCGGGGTGATCGCGGCGGCGGGGCTGATTGCGCTGGAGAAGTCGCCGGCGCGATTGCATATCGATCATGCAAATGCGAAGCGGCTGGCGGAAGGCATTGCGGAAATTCCCGGGCTGACCATTGATCCGAAGAAAGTACGGTCGAACATTGTGATTTTTGACTGCACGAAAACGGGAAAGACGGCGGTGGAGATTTGCGATGCGCTGCATCCGCATGGCGTCTGGGCGCAAGATACGGCGCTGTACTCAGTACGCGTGGTGACGCATTGTGACGTGGACCGGGCGGGAGTGGAGCGGGCGCTGATGGTGTTGAAGGATGTCGTGGCGAAGTCACAGAGGAAGGGTGCATGAGGACGGAAGCGATGAAGAGAGTGAGTTTGCTGGCATGGGTAATGGCTGTTCTGGTCGTCGCACCGCGCACGATGGGGCAAGACGCGCCCGCCGCGAAAGCGTCTGCGAAGAAAGCAGTGCCAACAGTGGCCGAGGCCAAGAGATTCTTGGACGAGGCGGAACAGCGCTACCTCGAGCTTACAAACAAGGCGCAGAGGGCGCAGTGGGTGCAGGAAAACTTTATTACGGATGATACGGAGGAAATCGGGGCGGAAGCGAGCCAGGAGTTGAATGCGTTCATCGCGGAGACATCCAAAAAGGCGCACCGGTTTGATGGCTTGAAGCTGCCGCGAGAGATGGCGCGAACGAAGTTGCTGCTGACGTTGTCTACCACGTTTCCTGCGCCAGCGGATCCGAAAGCGCAGAAAGAGCTGGCGCAGGTGCTGGCTTCGCTGAACGGAGACTACGGAAAAGGGAAGTGGTGTCCGGATGGTGCGGGAGGGAAATGCCTGGACATCACCGCGATTGAACGATTGCTTGCGACGAGCCGCGATCCAGAAGAGTTGAAGCGAGCATGGGTGGGATGGCACACGGTGGGCGCGCCGATGCGGCAGCGGTACGCGCGGATGGTGGAGCTGGGGAACAAAGGCTCTCGGGAGCTGGGGTTTGCGGATGCGGGGGCGCTGTGGCGTTCGAATTATGACATGCCGCCGGATCAGTTTGCGAAAGAACAGGACCGGCTTTGGGAGCAATTGAGGCCGCTCTATGAATCGTTGCACGCATACGTGCGGGGGCAATTGCGAAAGAAATATGGAGCGGAGCTGGTTCCGGCACACGGGCCGATTCCGGCGCACCTGCTGGGGAATCTCTGGAGCCAGGAATGGAACAACGTCTATGAGCTGATGGATTCGCCGAAGCCGCCACAGAGCTACAACCTGAGCAAGATTTTGCAAGAACGGAAGACGGATGCGCGCGGAATGGTGCGGTACGGAGAGGGTTTCTTCACGTCGCTAGGGTTTTCGCCGCTGCCGAAGAGGTTTTGGGAACGGTCCTTGTTCACCAAGCCAGCGGACCGGGATGTGGTTTGTCACGCCAGCGCGTGGGATGTGGATTCGAAAGAGGATTTGCGAATCAAGATGTGCATTCAGATTACGGAAGAAGATTTTCGCGTGATTCACCACGAGCTGGGGCATAGCTTTTATCAACGGGCGTTCGACACGCAGCCGCCGCTCTTTCAGAACAGCGCGAACGACGGATTTCACGAAGCGGTGGGGGACACAATTGCGCTTTCCGTGACGCCGGACTACTTGAAGAAACTTGGATTGATTGACGCGGTGCCTCCGGCTTCGGGGGACATTGATTACCTGTTGCAGCAGGCTCTGGAAAAGGTCGCGTTCTTGCCGTTTGGCTTGCTGGTGGACAAGTGGCGCTGGGAAGTGTTCGGCGGGGAAGTGAAGCCGGAGAACTACAACAAAGCGTGGTGGGAATTGCGGAAGAAGTACCAGGGGATTGCGCCGCCGGTGGAGCGAACGGAGGCGGATTTTGATCCTGGGGCGAAGTATCACGTGCCGGGGAATGTGCCGTATGCGCGGTATTTTCTGGCGCGGATTTTACAGTTTCAATTTCACAGGGGACTTTGCCACGAGGCTGGGTATAGCGGGCCACTTCATCGCTGCTCGGTGTATGGGAACAGGGCGGTGGGAGAAAAGCTGAACAAGATGCTGACGATGGGGCAGAGCAAGCCGTGGCCGGAAGCGCTGGAGACCCTGACGGGAGAAAAGCGAATGGATGCAACGGCGCTGGCGGATTATTTTGCCCCGCTCAAGGTGTGGCTGGATAAGCAGAATGCGGAGAAGCACTATCCGGTGGGGTGGTAGGGGAGTGGTGACTGGTGACTGGTGAAAGAAGCTTCAGGGTGCGATTTGTATTTGCGCTGCCCCCCGCGAGAGCGGCTATCAGGGAGACGGCGAAGGGGGTTTCGCGGCGAGACAAATCCTTTTCGAGCGCGTGATGCAGAAATTCCCACCATAAGATAAACTTTGATTGAAGATAGAGCGGACTTTTAGTTGCCGAGGAGACCGTGGAATTCAGTTTTACGGAAGAACAGCAACAACTGCGGCGAAGTGTGCGCGAATTCGCGGAGGGAGAAATCGGGCCGCACGTGATGGAGTGGGACGAGGCGTCACACTTCCCGATGGAGATTATTCCAAAGCTCGGGGAGATGGGGCTGCTGGGAGTGATTTTTCCGGAGGAGTACGGCGGTGCGGGACTGGGGTACATCGAGTACGCGCTGGCGATTGAGGAGTTATCGCGGGTAGACGGGTCGGTGGGACTGATTGTGGCGGCGCACAATTCGCTGTGTTCGAATCACATTTTCAAGTTTGGGACGGAAGCGCAGAAGAGGAAATATCTTGTGCCGCTGGCTTCGGGGAAGGCGATTGGGGCGTGGTCGCTGACGGAGCCGGAGGCGGGATCGGACGCGGGCGGGACTCGGACGACAGCGGTGCGAGATGGAAAGCACTGGGTGCTGAACGGATCGAAGACATTTACGACCAACGGGCACTACGCAGACTTCTGCGTGGCGATGGCAGTGACGGACAAGTCGAAGGCGTCGCATGGCATCAGCGCGTTTGTCCTTGAGAAGGGAATGGCGGGATTCAAGCCCGGGAAAAAAGAGAACAAGCTGGGGATGCGAGCGAGCGACACTTCGGAAGTGATTTTCAACGATTGCCGCGTGCCGCTGGAAAACCTGCTGGGGCCGGAAGGCGAAGGATTCACCGGAAGCTTGAAAATCCTGGATGGCGGGCGGATTTCGATTGCGGCGCTCGGATTGGGAATGGCGCAGGGAGCGCTGGAAGCGGCGACGAAGTATGCGAAGCAGCGGAAACAGTTTGGGCAGGCGATCAGCGAGTTTCAGGCGGTGCAATTCAAGCTGGCGGACATGGCGACCCAAGTGGAAGCGGCACGGCTGCTGGTTTACCAGGCGGCGTGGCTGGCGGACAAGAAGGACGTGCGGTTTACGAAAGAATCGAGCATGGCGAAACTGTTTGCCAGCGAAGTGGCGGTACGCGTGGCGAACGAGTGCGTGCAGATTCACGGCGGATATGGATTCATCAAGGATTACCCCGCGGAGAAGTATTACCGCGACGTGAAGCTCTGCACGATCGGCGAGGGAACCAGCGAAATTCAGAAGTTGGTGATTGCCAGGCAGCTGCTAGGGAAGAAATAATAGAGAGATGCGGCGGGCCGCTGGAACGAGTTCCACAGGAAAACGATGACGCCTGTTGAGAAGTGGGCGGAACAGGTGCGCGCGGGCGAGGTGCGGGCGGTGTCGCGCGCCATCACTGCGATTGAGAACCATGCTCCGGAATCGGAAGAACTGCTGCGGCTGCTGTTCCCGCACACGGGACGAGCGTACCTGACGGGTGTTACCGGCGCGCCGGGGACGGGAAAGAGCACACTCGTCGACCGGCTCGCTGCCTACCACCGCAAGCAACACGAACAGGTGGGAGTAATCGCCGTGGATCCAACGAGCCCGTATTCGGGTGGAGCCATTCTGGGCGACCGCATTCGAATGCAGGGGCACGCGGGCGACGCGGGGACGTTTATCCGTTCGATGGCGACGCGGGGATTTCTGGGCGGACTGGCGCGCGCGACGGCGGAGGTGGCGTTGTTGCTGGATGCCGCGGGAAAAAAGCACGTGTTGATCGAGACGGTCGGCGTTGGTCAGGACGAGATTGACATCGTACGGCTTGCGGATTGCGTGCTGGTGGTGATGGTGCCGGGTCTCGGGGATGACATTCAGAATATGAAAGCCGGGCTGATGGAGATTGGCGACATTTTTGTGCTCAACAAAGCCGATCGCGAAGGGGCGGACCGGCTGGAGCAGCAACTGCTGGCGATGATGTCGCTGGTGATGCCGCGCGACGGCTGGCATCCGCCCGTGCTTCGGACAGTGGCGTCGGAGAACAAGGGCATCCCGGAATTGGCAGAGACAGTTGCGAAATTTCAGAAACATTTTGCAGCGAGCGGCGAACGAGAGCGAAAGCACGTGGAGCATTGGAAGAAAAGATTGATCGAGCTGCTGGAATCGAGATTGCTGGAACGCGCGCTGGGCGGGGCGGGCGGAGAGAAGCGCCTCACGGAGCTTGCCGCGGAAGTTGCGGAGCGGAAAAAAGATCCGTTTACAGCGGTGAGGGAAATTCTAACCAAGAGCGGATTGGCCAACTAAAGGAACAACCTGCAGTACCCACGGAGAAAATGAGCATGGCGGCGAAAAAGACGAGGAAGGCAAAGAGTGCCAAGAAGGAAAACGAGGCAGCCGTCGGCATCATTGGCGGAAGCGGATTGTATTCGATGAGTGGTTTGACAGAGACGAGGGAGATTCGAGTGAAGACGCCGTTTGGCGATCCTTCGGATGCGATTGTGCTCGGGACGCTGGAAGGGAAGCGCGTGGCGTTTTTGGCGCGGCATGGGCGCGGGCACCGCATCCTGCCGGGAGAGATCAATTACCGGGCGAACGTTTATGCGATGAAGCTACTGGGAGCGGAGCGCATAATCTCCGTGAGCGCGGTGGGGTCGTTGCAGGAGGATTTGCGGCCGGGAGAGTTTCTGGTTCCGGACCAGTTTTACGATCGGACGAAGCACCGCGTTTCGACATTTTTTGGCGAAGGCTTGGTGGCGCACGTGGCGTTTGCGCATCCGGTTTGCGGGCGGCTGGCCGGAATTCTGTCCGATTCCTGCGTGCACGAAGCCGTGAGAGTGCACCGGCGCGGAACGTACATTTGCATGGAGGGGCCGCAATTTTCGACGCTGGCGGAAGCGCATGTGCACCGGCAATTGCGGTTCGAAGTGATTGGGATGACCAACGTGACGGAAGCAAAGTTGGCGCGCGAAGCGGAAATTTGCTACGCCACGATTGCGATGATTACGGACTACGATTGCTGGCATCCGGAGCACGAATCGGTGACGGCGTCGCAGATTATTGCGACGCTGAACCAGAATGCGGAGAACGCGCAGCGGGTGCTGCGGTCGGCGGTGCGCACGCTGCCGGCGGAACGAAGCTGCAAGTGCGGATCGGCGCTGCAGCATGCGCTGGTGACGGATTTGAAGCTCGTGCCAGCGGCTACAAAAAAGAAGTTGGCGGCGATCCTTGGGCCGTACCTTTCTTAGGAGAACACTGTGTCCTTGCTCGTGGTGGGTTCGGTGGCGTTCGACGCGCTGGAAAGCCCGTACGGAAAAGTGGACCGGGCGCTGGGTGGCGCGGCGACGTATTTTGCAGTCGCGGCGAGTTTTTTTACGCACGTAAACCTGGTTGGCATCGTGGGCGACGACTTCACGGAAGTGGACGCCCAGATCTTTCGAGGCCGGACCATCGACATCGATGGTCTGGAGCGTGCGACAGGCAAGACCTTTTTCTGGGCGGGGCGCTATTCGGAAAATTTGAACGAACGCGTGACGCTGACGACGGAGCTGAACGTGTTCGCGGCCTTCAAGCCGAAGCTGCCGGAAAAATATCGCAATTCAAAATTCGTCTTTCTGGCGAACATTGCCCCGGACTTGCAGCGCGACGTGCTGCATCAGGTGAAAGTGCGGCCGAAGCTGGCGGCACTGGACACGATGAACTATTGGATTGAGCGGACGAATGCGGAACTTCGGGAAACGCTCAAACACGTGGACATCCTGATGATCAACGATTCGGAGACGCGAGAGCTTTCGAGCGAACATAATTTGCTGCGGGCGGCGAAGCACATTTTCAAAATGGGACCGACGACGCTGGTGGTAAAGCGCGGGGAGTACGGAGCGATGATGGTGGACAAGCGCGGCGTATTCTGCGTGCCGGCATTTCCGCTGGAGGAACCGCACGATCCGACGGGCGCCGGTGACAGCTTTGCGGGGGGGTTCATGGGTTATCTGGCTGGGTGCGGCGATAAAAGTGACGCCGCGCTACGCCGCGCGATGGTATACGGCTCCGTGCTGGGTAGTTTTGCCGTCGAGAAGTTTGGGCTGGACCGGCTGCGACATTTGAAGCGCAATGAGATACACGCCAGAGCACGCCACTTTGCGAAATTGACGCAATTCAAACTGTAACTCTGTAGAATCGCGCTGAGGCGGGCGATGGGGCGCCGGGGGCGATGCTTTCGCTTCACGAAATATTCTTGCGATTGACGGTAGCGGCGGCGCTAGGCGCGATCATCGGCATCGAACGCGAATTGCGACGCCGGCCGGCGGGTATTCGGACAAGTCTTTTCGTCTGCCTCGCCACTGCGCTGTTCACTGTCCTGTCGGGGGAAATCGCGCACCTCCTCGGGGATACGGGTAGCACGCGAATCGCATCGAACATTGTTCAGGGCATCGGCTTTTTAGGGGCCGGGGCTATTCTGCGCGAGTCCGGCGGGGTTGTAGGATTGACCACGGCGGCGACGATCCTTGTCGAAGCGGCAATCGGAATGGCGGCGGGAGGGGGTCTTTATGGCGTCGCTGTCTATGCGACAGGTCTCGTGCTCTTTGGACTGATTGTGGTCGGGTGGGCGGCAGATCGTCTCAACTTGAAACGGCGGATCATGGTATTTCGAATCACGACGAGCCACGCGGATAGCGTAGCAACCGAAGTGCAGCAACTGATGGCTGGGATGAAGGTTCCCATGCGGCATTTTCGCACCTCGATGGTGGGCCTGAACTCCATTGTCGAATTCGAAGCCGACGTAAGTTACAGCCAACAGGAGAAGATTGTGGCCCAGCTCAATCGGAAAGGCATCGTTACCGAGGTGATTCCCTCCGAGGGCCGTCACGAATGACCGAAAACCAGCGTGTCCCCCGAAAACCAAAAGCACTTGCTGCTGGTTCCCGGATAGGAGTGTTTGCTCCGGCTTCCCCCGCACCGGCTGTGGACATGATTGCCGGTCTTACGGAATTGAAGCGGCACGCGTTTCAAGTGGTCGCGAATCAGGACAGCAAAGCGGAAGCATTTTTCGCCGGTTCTTCACTGGATCGAGTGAACGGTTTCCTCGCAACGGTGAATTCCGATCAAGTGGACGGGCTCGTCGCACTGCGCGGCGGTTACGGTTCGAATTACCTGCTGGATTTCGAATTGGAGAGGAGTCTCGCAAGCCCCAAGTGCGTGATCGGATTTAGTGACATTACGTCCCTGCATATCTATCTCTGGCGGCGATGTGGCTGGGTGACTTTTTACGGGCCCATGCTCGCGGCAGGATTGAACTCTGGCCCGGGTGTGCCCAAGGGATATGACGAGAATTCCTTTTTGCAAGCCATCCGCAGGACCGAAGCGGGCTGGAAGCTCCGGTTGCGAGGAGAACCGATGCTGGCCGGAGAGGCTGTAGGAAGAGTTCTAGGCGGATGCATGACCATGCTGGAGGCGACGATCGGAACGCCGTGGGAATTGGACACGAAGGATTCGATACTGGTTTTAGAAGACCGTGCCATGAAACCATACCAAGTGGACCGTGTGCTGATGCATCTGAAGCAAACTGGAAAATTTGAAGGGGTGCGCGGGATTGTATTGGGAGAATTTCCGGAGTCTGAGCCGACAGTGGCCGGATCTGCCACGGTGCGCGACGTTTGTGCGCGGATTCTGCGGCCGCTGGGGGTCCCTCTGGTATTTGGTGCGCCGGTGGGGCACACGCCGCGGCCCTTGCTGACTGTTCCTTTGGGAATCGAGGCGCGGCTGGACGCGGAAGGCGAAGGAACGCTCGAATTTTTGGAACCGGCGGTGGTGGCTTGAGCGACGGCAAACATGTGCACCTGATTGGAATTGGCGGATCGGCGATGGCGCCGCTGGCGGGGATGTTGCGCGAGAGCGGGTACCGCGTGACGGGTTCGGATGCGGGGGTGTATCCGCCGGCTTCCACACTTCTCGAAAGCCTGGGGATCTCGTTTTTCAATTCGTTTGATGCGGCGCACATGCAGCCGGCGCCGGATTTGGCGGTCATCGGCAACATTATCGCGCGTGGGAATCCCGAGCTCGAGGAGGTGCTCGACAGAAAAATCCCGTATCGCTCGCTGCCGGAGATATTGGAGGAAGTGTTTCTTCCGGGGAAGCACTCGATTGTGGTCGGCGGGACGCATGGAAAGACCACTACGACGGCGATGTTGGCATGGATCTTCGAAACGGCAGGGAAGAAGCCGAACTTTCTTGTGGGAGGCGTCGCGGATAATTTTGGGAAGAGTTACGGACTGGGCGGAGGCGCGGAATTCATCCTGGAAGGCGACGAGTACGAGACGGCGTTCTGGGACCGGGGACCGAAATTCTTTCACTATCATCCAGACGATCTGATCATTACGTCGCTCGAATACGACCACGCGGACATCTATCCCGATTTTGAGACCTATCAACTGGCGTTTCGACGACTGGTCAATCTGGTGCCGAGGCGAGGGCGCGTGGTGATCTGGGGAGACGCGGAGGAGTCGGGTCCTGCGCTGCGGCGTGCGACTGAGAAAGCGTTGTGTCCTGTTGAGACGTACGGATTTGGCGCTTCGAACGATTGGGTTGCGAGCGACTTTGCGGTGGAAGGCGACAAGATGAAATTTCGTGTCGCTCACCGCGCAAAACGGTTCGCGGAATTCGCGCTGGTGGCGACGGGGCGCCACAACGCATTGAACGCGATGGCGGCGATGGCGGTTGCAGATGGACGCGGGATCAGCTCCGAGGTGATTGCCAAGGCGCTCGCGACGTTTCGCAGCGTGAAGCGTCGAATGGACGTGAAGGGCGAAGTTGGAGGAGTGCTGGTGGTTGACGATTTTGCGCATCATCCCACGGCCGTGAAAGCGACGATTGAGGCGGCGCGGGGGCGCTGGCCGGGGCGGCGGCTGTGGGCGATACTCGAGCCGCGTTCGAATTCCATGCGGCGAAAAGTGTTTCAAGATGCGTTGCCTAAGGCGCTCGCGCTTGGAGATCGCGTCATCCTCGGAGGGGTGTTTCGGGCGCAGCAGCTTGGCGATGAGAACCGTTTGGATCCGGAGAATGTTGCCGAAAGCGTCCGAGCATTAGGAAAGGATGCGCGCGTATTTCCAAGCTCCGATGCGATTGCGGGACATCTCGCCGCCGAGGCCAGGGCGGGCGATTTGTTTCTCATCATGTCCAACGGCAGCTTTGATGGATTGTGCGAAAAACTTCTGAAGAAGCTCGGTGCTGCTGTTCCGGTTGCCAGCGAGGCGAAAACTCGGTGACTTTCCCGGCGGTCCTGAACCGATTTTGTATTCAAGCATGCCTCTCCGCCTTTATTCTCCTTGGATTTTGCTCCTCAAGCAGCGCGACCATCCGATACGAAGTATCGCTAGCACATCCGGAGCGACACCAGTTCCATGTGACGATGACCATACCGGATGTGAACGGTGAGGTGACGGTGCAGATGCCAGCGTGGAATGCACTCTACCAGATCCGAGATTTTAGCGACCGCGTCCAGCAGGTCGTAGCATTCGTCGGGTCCGAAAGAGCGCCAATCGAAAAGATGGACAAGCAAACGTGGACGATCCGGGGAAGCGGCACGATTAAGATTCAGTACGCCACTTACTGGGATGAGGTTGGCCCGTTTGCGTCGCAGCTGAACTCGGAGCACGCCTTCATTAACCCTGCGATGATTCTCCTTTACGTCGCGAATCGGCGTTCCGAGGCTGTGCACATTGCCATGCCAGACGTCCCCGAACTATGGCTGGTCGCCGGTGCATCTGTGCAGGGCATGGAATCCATGGGCGGAGCCCGAAATTTCTTTGGTGATGCTGCAAGCTACGACGAGCTTGCTGATGGCCCGATTGAGGCAGGGAAATTCCAGGGGTTTCAATTGACCGGGATCAAACCAGAGATTTGGGTTGTGATTCATGGCGACAATTGGAAAAAGAAAAAGGTCGAGGAGGACCTCAAGCGCATCTGCCAATACGAGCTTCGGTTGATGGAGGGTGCGCCGTTCGAGCGCTACACCTTCATTCTTCACATCGGCAAAGGTGCGGGTGGCGGTGGGATGGAGCACGCGAACTCGACAGCCATTGGCGTGCCCTCGGATGAATACTTGCCGGGAGTGGCCGCCCACGAATTTTTTCATTTGTGGAATGTGAAGCGGATCCGGCCTGCGACTTTGGAGCCGGTAGACTATGCGAAGGAACAATATACGCGCGCTTTGTGGTTTGCCGAGGGTGTAACGAACACGTATGGAGCCTACACGCTGGTGCGCAGCGGAATCTGGAGCAAAGAGCAATTTTACGCGGACCTTGGCGCACAGATCACGGAATTGGAGAACCGCCCTGCGAATCGCTGGCAAAGCGCGGAGCAATCGAGCCTGGATGCCTGGCTGGAGAAATATCCGCTCTACAACCAGCCGGAATACAGCATTTCTTACTACACGAAGGGGCAAGTGCTGGGGGATCTTCTCGACATCTTGATTCGCGACCGTACCGAGAATGAGAAGAGTCTGGACGATGTGCTGCGAGCGATGAACTCGGAATTCGCGAAGCGCGGAAAAACTTACAGAGACAGTTTGGACGTTCGCTTGACGGTGGAGAAGATTGCTGGGGGTTCGTTCGAAGAGTTCTTTGGAAAATATGTGGCAGGGATTGAGCCGTTTCCTTATCAACACGTGCTGGCGCTGGCGGGATTGGAATTGCGGATTATTGAACATCAGCGGCCGACGCTGGGGTTCACCGCGGCGCGCGATGCAACCGGCACCCTGGTAGTGCAAAGTGTTGCTGCCGATGGCGCAGCGGCACTGGCAGATCTGTGGGTGGGAGACACCATCCTCGCCTGGAACGGCGGAGAAGTGCCGCGCCGGACCGATCGCTGGCTGCGGGAACAGAAACCGGGTGATCTCCTGAAGTTGTGGGTTGGCCGGGAAGGAAAAAAAGTGTCGCTTGAATTCCGGCTCGGAGAGATCAAAGAAACATTTTATGGAGTTACAGAAGACGGGCGCGCGAACGAGAAGGCGCGGCACATCCGCGAGGGGCTGCTTCATGGGGTCACCCGCGGCGGCGCCGTTTATTAGGCTGGAAAACGTTTCCACGTTCCTCTTGACCGTCACGGCAAGATTCGAGAAAGTTCAGCCAGCTTCATGCTTCGCACCCTGTTCATCGCCGTTTTTCTTTCGATTTACATCCTGATCGTTGGGCCGCCCTTGCTCGTGTACACCGTAATCACAAAGGATCCGGATCCGATTTATTGGGCAGGAGTGAAGGGAGTGATGTTTTTCGTGCGGGCAGTGGGCGTAAAGGTGCGTGTGCGAGGGACTGAACGGATTCCGCCCGGAGTCTGCCTGTTTGTGGCGAACCATACCAGCTCCGCGGACGCGCCGGCGGTGGTCGGCGCGATCCCCCGGCGGATCGCGGTGCTGCTGAAACAATCGCTTTTCAAGTGGCCCATTGTCGGCCAGGCATTTCGAAGCGCGCATTTTATTCCCGTGAATCGCAGCGCGCATGAATCAGCAGTGGCGAGCGTGGAAAAGGCGACCGAAACCATGCGGTGGGGCCAGTCGTTTCTGATTTATCCAGAAGGGACGCGCAGCCCGGACGGACGACTGCAGCGGTTCAAGAAGGGCGCGGTGGTAATGGCGATCAAGGCTGGCGTGCCGATCGTGCCGATTGCGTGCTCGGGGGCGCAGAAGATTATGGAAAAGCGCTCCATGGTCATGCGCCCGGGAGAAATTCTAGTTGAGTTTCTTGAGCCGATCGACGCTTCGAAATATTCATTGGAGGAGCGTGAAACTCTGAATGAGCGAATTCGCGCGGCGCTTGCGGCGGGCCTGCCGCAGGAACAGCGGCCCATTGAGACTGCCGATGCGGCTCCCGATTCGAGCGCAAGTGATGAACAAACTGGAGAGGCAAATGACAACTGACAAGCGTGCCGTGAGAACGAGATGGTTCGCGGGCATGGTGGCTCTTTTGTGGAGTACTTCCGCGATTGCGCAGGAAAGGCGCGTGACTGCTCGCGAAGTGATTGCCCGCATACAGCAGCAGGTGGGGGTGCCGTGGCAGGCCGAGACGGTGGACACAATCAAGGCAGGCAACCCGGACACGGCCGTTACCGGCATCGCGGTGACGATGATGGCCACAATGGACGTGCTTCAGCGCGCGGCAGCCTCCAGCAAGAATCTGATCATCACGCATGAACCGACATTCTACAATCACCTGGACAAACTCGACGTACTCGAACAAAAAGAAAATGATCCTGTCCTGGCAACGAAGCTGGCGTTCATTGCAAAACACAACCTGGTCGTCTGGCGGTTCCACGATCATTGGCACCTGCGGAAACCGGACGGCATTGTGGCGGGAATGGTCCATGCCCTCGGTTGGGAAAAGTATGAAGACGCCCAAAACGAACACCTGTTTACAATCCCTGAAACGACTATGGAAAAACTTGCGGCGGACCTCAAGGTGAAGTTATCCACCCATGCGATGCGGGTCGTGGCGGATCCTCATCAAAGGGTGAAGCGCGTGGCGCTCGTTCCCGGCGCTTCGGGATTTGCAAGGGAGACGCATGCCCTGGAAATGCCCGATGTGGACGTCCTTCTAACGGGCGAGCCGCGGGAATGGGAAACCGTGGAGTATGTCGCCGATGCGGTGACGCAGAAAAAAGGAAAGGGCCTGATCATCCTTGGGCACATTCCTTCCGAGCAGGCGGGCATGGACGAGTGCGCCCGCTGGCTGAAGACCTTGGTCAGCGAGGTACCCATCGAATTTGTTCCAGCCGCCGATCCCTTCTGGAAAAACTAGCCCTTCAGGCGCTCGATTTCAGTTTCCAGGTCTCGCACGCGCCGCTGCAGGTCCGGCAGCCGATTGAGAGCTGCCGTGAATTTCATCCACAAACGGCTGTCTACCGCAGGAGAGCCTCCAACAATTGAGCGAGGAGGCAGATCGCCAGGAAGTCCTGCCTGGCCGTAGACTACGCTGCCGTCTCCGACGGAGAGGTGGCCGGAGCTGGCGGACTGGCCGGCGAAAATGCAATTCGCGCCGACTTTCGTGGAGCCGGCGAGGCCGACCTGGCCACACAGCATGGTGTTAGCGCCGACACGCGAAGCGTGACCTACGAGAACAAGGTCGTCGAGCTTTGCCCCTCGGGCGACGCGGGTCTCGCCGATGGTCGCGCGATCCACGCAGGAGTTGGCCTGAACTTCCACATCGTCTTCGAGGATCGCGGGGCCGGTCTGCAGCATTTTGTACCAGGTGCCGTCTTTTTGCTTGGCGAAGCCGAACCCGTCTCCACCGATAATGGCGCCGTTTTGCAAGATGACGCGATTGCCAACGCGGCAAGACTCGCGCACCACCGCGTGGGCATGAGCGAAGAAATCGTCGCCGATTTGCGCGCCGCGATAAATCGTGACGGAGCTGTGAAGCACGGCATTGCGCCCGATGTGAGCGTCTTCGTCGATGAAACAGTACGGGCCGATGTGAGCGTTTTCTCCGATGCGAGCGCTTTTTGCGATAACGGCGGTCGGATGGATCCCCGGAGCATAACTCGGGGGCTGGTAGAAAAGCTCGATGGCGTGAGCAAATGCGAGGTAGGGATTGGCGGAGCGGAGGGCAGCGAGCGGTGGCAGCGAAGGGTCTCGAGTAAGAGAGATGCCCTCTTCGACGAGGACCGCGGAAGCGCGCGTCGTCTTGAGAAGCGGGAAATAGCGGCGATTCGCTAGGAAAGTAAGCTGGCCGGGTTCGGCTTGCTCGATCCCGGCAACGCCGCTGATTTCAACGTCGGACGGGCGTTCCAGGCGGCAGCCCAGTTTCTGCGCAACTTCGGAAAGTCTCATGGCGCGGCTCCTCAAAGCGTTTTGGCTCTGGTTGCGAGTCTCGCACAGGGCCAAGAGGGAAGTACAGGCGGTCTGGATTATTCGTTGAACAGGCGAGGTTGAGAGGCGGCGGCTGCAGCCGCCGCAGGCTTGCGGCGGGCGATTCCGACGACCCCAAGAACCGTCACTTCCGATAGAGCGGCACGGGGGACAAAGATGCGATCGGTGGTCGAGTTCAAGTCCGGATGAGTGATTTGCAACCCGTTATCGAGCAAGGAAAGCAGGTCGTTGGGAACGACGCCTTCGAGCGTTTCGCCGTCGTTGTAGCGAAGGCGTACCCACAGGCCATCGAGCTTGGGGCGGCTGAGAAAGGCCTTTCGCTCCGGTTCAAAATCGTCGGAGAATTCTCGGACAAAGAAAACCGAGCGGACTTTTCCCAGCGGCACTTCCACGTGTTCCCCATCAGGGGTCAGGAGGTCGACGGGATCGTTCTGGCCCAGGCGCACAGGATTCAGATAGCCGCGAAGAGGCTTCTTGTCGGCAAGCACAATAATGACTTTCTTATGCGTGGAGGCTGGGGTGCGGTTCTTCAAGATTTAGCCGTTCCCGGACGCGGATGGCCAGAATTTGCCAAGCGGCAAAATGTATGTTATGTTAAGCGCGTTTTCCTGTCAACTCATTGTTTCCATTAGGGTTAGGGCCCCGGAGCGCCGCCCGTTGACCGAAAAAAAACAGATTCTCAAGTCGGCTTCGATCATTACCCTGGTCACGATTGTCAGCCGAATCCTCGGCTACGTGCGGGACCAGCGCATTGCCCTCCTCCTAGGTACCACCCCCGCAGCTGATGCCTATGTGCTGGCGTATCGAATCCCCAACCTGTTCCGCAGGCTGGTGGCGGAAGGGTCCATGACGGCCTCCTTCATCCCGGTGTTTTCGAGTTACATGAGGGAGAAGTCTAGGAAGGAGGTCTGGGAGTTCGCCAACAAGCTCTTCTGGACGCTCGCGCTTGTTTCCGCAGTCATAACTGTACTAGGTATGGTCTTCTCACCCACGGTGGTTCGCCTGTTCGCGGGCAGAAACATTGCTGGCATTCAGGCTGTAGAGTTAAACCGGATTATTTTCCCGTATCTCTTTTTTGTTTCGCTGGCCGCCTTGGCCATGGGCATTTTGAACTGCTTCAATGTGTTCGGTTTGCCGGCGGCGACACCGGTATTCTTGAATCTGGCCACGATTCTTTTCACATTCGCGATCGTGCGGAACTATTTCAGGGATGCGGCGACCTCTATTGCCGTCGGCGTACTTGTAGGCGGCGTGCTGCAATTTCTGATCCAAGTGCCGCTTCTCGTTCGGAAGGGGATGAATTTCAATTTTGGGATCTCCTTTTCACATCCCGCGATCCGTGACGTGGCGCGGCTGATGATTCCGCGGCTCTTCGGAATTGGCATCGGACAGATCAATCTGTTGATCGATACGCGATTCGCGACGGCGAGCATGATGCCGGAAGGAAGCCTGGCGGCGTTGTATCTTGCCGACCGGGTTATGGAGCTGGTTCTTGGCGGTTATGCGATTGCGGTGGCCACGGCGATTTTGCCGATGATGTCGCACCAGGCGGCAGGCAAGGATTACGAGGCGCTGAAGAAGACGCTGTCGTTTTCCGTTCGAATCGTGGCGTTCATCACCATTCCCGCGGCTCTGGGCTTGATGATCCTGAGGGAGCCGATTATTCGCGTGCTGTTCCAGCACGGACAGTTCGTGGCCGAATCCACGCGCTTGACGGCTCGTGCGCTTCTTTACTACTCGATTGGCTTGCCGGCGCTGGCGTCAGTCAAGTTGATTGTCCCGGCGTTCTACTCCACGCGGGACACGAAAACGCCAGTCATCATCGCTTCGATTTCGCTGGTGATCAACATCGTCCTCAACATTGTTTTCATTCAGTTCTTTTACAAGCGGGTGCAGAACGGTGGCCCCGCGCTGGCCACGGCCCTGGCGACTTTTTTTGATTTCTTCGCGCTGTTCATCATTTTCCGCATCCGGTACGGCGCCATGGGAACGATGGACATTCTGCGGTCGTTTTCAAAGATCTTTTTGTGCGCGGGCATCATGGGAGTAGCGTGCTGGTTCGGAAACTACTACACGACCTTTACGATCCACTCGCGGTTTCTCGTGCAGCTTCTCGTTTTTGCAGGGCTTATCGTGGGTGCGACTGTTCTTTATTTGGCCCTGGCCTGGATTTTCCGGTGCCATGAGATCGAGGAAGTTTACGGCATAGCGACGAGGCGCCGCATTGGCGGCGGTGACGGTTACGCGGAGCCTTGATGGAAATCTCAGCAACAATCTCGTCGTTCTTGACGCACGTCAGAGTGGAGAAGGGCTTGTCTGCGAACACCGTCTCTGCCTATCGCCGCGATCTTGTAAAATTCGATGCCTTCGCCCAGAAACGCAAACTGAGCCTGGAGGCCGTCAGCCGCGATGACCTGGTGGATTTTCTGGCGGCGTTGTACCGGCAAAAACTGGAAAGCAAGACCGTGGCGCGGCATCTGGTAACGTTGCGCAACTTCTTTCGCTTCGCGCAAGTCCACGAATTGATTTCAGCGGATCCCTCGATCAACCTCGAATCGCCGAAAATCCGGCGGTCGCTGCCCGGATATCTGCGGCTGGAAGAAGTCGAGCGCCTGCTGATGCAACCCGATGCGAAGACCCCGATTGGACTGCGGGATCGCGCGATGCTGGAGGTCCTGTATTCGACGGGCTTGCGGGTCTCGGAACTCGTGGGATTGCGAGTGATGGACCTCGATACCAAGGTCGGTTGCTTGCGTTGTATCGGCAAAGGCGACAAAGAGCGCATTGTTCCCGTGGGACGCAAGGCGCTCGGCATGGTGGAAAAGTATCTTCGCGACGCGCGGCCGGACTTCGTCGGCAAGACGGCGGGCAGCCCGACGTTGTTCCTCAACCGCCGGGGCCGCCAGTTGAGCCGTGTGGGCGTCTGGAAGATTCTTTCCGCGTACGGACGCAGCGCGGGACTGCGAATGGCGCTGACTCCGCACATGTTGCGGCATAGTTTCGCCACGCACTTACTCGAGCGCGGGGCGGACTTGCGGTCCGTGCAGCTGATGCTTGGCCATGCGGACATTTCCACAACGCAAATCTACACGCACGTTGTTGAGGAGCGGTTGAAGCAGATTTACAAAGCGCATCACCCGCGTGCATAACGCGGCGGGCTACGGAAACCTATTGCGGGTGCCTCTGCGGCGGTCAGCGCAAACACCCTGAAGCAGAAGGAGCGCAATGCCAGACTATATGTTTTTGCTGGAAAGCCGGCTCTCGCCGGAACAGCGCGCCGCGATGATGCGCGTGCAGGAGCTTTCCGCTGCACTCGGGTTCAACGTGTATCTGACCGGTGGAACGGTCCGCGATCTCATCACCGGCGCTTCGCTGCGCGACTTGGACTTCACCGTCGAGGGCAATCCCTCGAGGATTGCGCGCGAGCTGGAAAAGGGCGGCGCAAAGGTGCTGGTCGAAGATGAGAAGCTGCGCCAGGTTGAACTGTTGTTTGCCGGCGACTGTGATGGCAGCATCTCCGCGGCGCGGGACGATCACTATGTCCGGCCGGGAACGCGTCCCGAGATTCGCTGGTCCACTATCATGGAGGACCTGCGGCGCCGCGATTTCTCGCTCAATGCCATCGCCATCTCACTTAACCCGGCCTCGCGCGGCTTGCTCCTCGATCCCACGAACGGATTGTCCGACGTCGAGCGCGCCGAAGTGCGGGCGCTCACGATTCACAGCTTCACTAATCAGCCCGTGCGGTTATTGCGCGTGCTGCGCTTCGCCGCGCGCATGGGATTCAAGATGGAACAGCGGACGCAGGAATGGTTTGATTTGGCGATCGAACGTGAACTGCACGACACGATTGCTCCCGAGGATGCCGGTGCTGAGTTGCAAGCCGCGGCTCGCGAGGAGCGGCCGGCGGTCGTTCTGAAAGCCTGGGAAGAGCACGATTTGCTCGAGGCCATCAGCCCCGTCCTCGCCAAGAAACATCCCGGATACGAAGCGATCGGCCGCCTGATGAGGGTGCGGGAGGATTTGTTCACGGCGGGTTTCCGGCCGCGCCTGGCCACGCCGATGCTTTTGGCTATTCTTGGACGATTGAAGGACAGGGAACAGGCCAACCTCTTAGCGAAGGTGGGCTTCCGTTCCGCGGAATCGGGGGCCGTCCTGGAGTTCGAGGAAGTAGCGTTGCAGGCGCAAAAGGAGCTTCTCGGTAAGAAAACGAAAGCCCCTATCGATGCCTACCGGTTTCTGGAAAAACTGCCGCTGGATCAAATGGCCTATCTGCTGGCGGAGTCGAACAAGTCCGCCGCGCTCTCGAAGATTCGCGCCTATTTGAATAAGTGGCGGCCGGTTCGTCTTGGTCTTCCCGGTGTGGCCGCGCAACTGGAAGCGCTGGGTATGCCGCGAGGGCCAAAGTTCGACAATGTGGTCGAGCAGGTGTTTGCATTACAACTCACGGGCCGAGGGAAAACGCCGGAAGAGCGGGAAAAGATCTTGCGCAAGATCACCGGAATCAAGGAACCGCCCAAAAAGAAGGAGAAGGAAAAGAAGCCTGCAAAAGGCACGGACAAAGCACACGCCGCAGCAGCAATGGGCAGTGCTGCCAAGCATAAACATGCTGCGGCAAAGGCGGACGCAAAACATGCGGCGAAAGGAAAACCAGCGCCCGCCAAGCCGGCCGCGAAGCACCACGCGTCCGCCCCCCGCGGAAAGACCGCGCCCGCGTCGAAGAAGCGCCACAGTCGCAAGTAGCACCCACAAGCGACGGGCAACGTTCACCTATGGAAGGCTTCACAATTTGGTTCCGATACCCGTGACTCGGGCGGAATCCGAAGAGGCGCGTCGATGTATCGAACCCGTTTATGGTGCAAGGCCGACCTGGTGCACCAGTTGCTGAAAACGCGAATCTGAGCGGATGGGATCCAATATTCGATCAATCGATAGTCTTTACCTCGGGAATCCGATCCTTTGCAGGAGTTGTTGAAACCGCGGATTGGAGCGCAGCGGTGCAAACGCGGGATCTATGTTGAGATGATTCATCGCGGCATTTTCGCGTTCGGCTTTTTCCAGCCACGAGATCGCCTCTTCGTTTTTCCCCATGCCGGTCAAAACAAGCGCTTGCGATTTTGGCGATACGTAGTGGGATTTTGCCTCTTCGTTGAGTTTTTTCAGGATCTCGCGAGCTTTCGCTTTATTTCCGGATAGCGCATAGGCATATCCGAGCTTGTCGAGCGCTCCCGCCTTAGCGAACTCCTTGATCGCCTCCGGGTACATTTTCTTTGCAATGTAAGCCTCCCCCAAACCTGCACGGTTCACGGAAAACTCAGGATTCAATTCCAACGCCCGCTTGTACTCTGCGATGGCTTGATCGTACTCGCCGAGATAGCGGTAGGCATCGGCTACAGCTCCGCTGGCGGTGAAATTCAAAGGATCAAGTTCGTGCGCGAGTTTCCTTTCGGCCAGGTTGGCGGACTGCTGCCCAAGGGCTTCATGCAGGTGTCCGTACCAGAGGTGGGCGGTTGCGTAGTTGGGATTAAGCTCTATAGCTCTCTTGAATTCCCAGTCTGCATCCTGCCAACGGTATTGATTGAGGAAAACCGCGCCAAGCGCATTATGGGCTTCTGCGAGACTATCGTCGAGAGCCAGTGCCTTCGTCGCCGCGATGGTGGCCTTCTCGAGGTACTCGGGCAGTGGCATGAGGCCATTGCCTACGAGAGGTATGTAGGCCTCCGCCTCTCCGGCATAAGCCAAGGCAAAATTTGGATCCTCGTCGATAGCTCTCTGAAAATAAGTTAGCGCTTGAGCCAAACTCTCCCTTGACCTCTTCTCCCAGGCGTAGCGCCCCAACAGGTAATTCTTGTAGGCCTCGGGATTTACTTTGTGGGTGGTAGCCCGGGAGTCATGAGGAACGATCTTCGCCTGAACTTCAAACGCAATCTGTTCGGCCACTTCGCGCTGCATCGACAAGACGTCGCGCAAGTCGTGCTCATACGACTGTGCCCACAGATGTCGGTCCGCCGGAGCATAGACAAGCTGCGCGGTGATTGCCACGCGATCTCCCGAGCGCTGGACCGCTCCCTCTACCACTGCGTCTACGTTCAACTCACGCGCAATCTCAGGAACACTCTTCTTGGTTTGCTTGTATCGCATGGCCGAAGTGCGCGAGATCACGCGCAGAGTGCTGAGTTTGCCAAGTTCGGTGGTGAGCGCTTCTGTCATGGCATCCGCGAAGTACTCCTGATCGGGATTGCCGGTGAGATTGACTAACGGCAGAACTGCCACGGACTGAATAGGAGGAACGACGCTGCTGGACGGAGAGCGGCCGCGACTCGAATACACGTAAAAGCCCGTCAGCAGCGCCACGAGCGAGATGCCGACTAGGGCGATCGCGTACTTTCGCGTGATGTGTTGTCGGTTCAGCCCTTCAGACGGAGGTGGCGCGTTGGGTTCGGACGATATCGCGACGGCCTGGCGCGCACCAGGTCCGTCCCGCACTTCGATCGGACCGATGAAGCGGTAGCCACGCTTCGGGAGAGTCTCAATAAAGCGTACGTCGGTGGTCGAATCGGACAGAGCCTCGCGCAGTTTGTTCACCGCAGCGTTGAGGCTGTGGTCGAAATCAACGAAAACCTCGTCTGGCCAGAGCTTGGCGCGCAATTCCTCGCGGGTGATCAGCTCCCCGGGCTTCTCGAGTAGCAACGCCAAGATTTGGAAGGGCTGGCCTGAGAGGCGGATCTTCGTCCCATTCTTCCGCAGCTCGCCTGTTTGCAGGTCAGCTTGATAATCTTCGAAACGCAAGATACGCGGCAATAAGTTCTCCAGGCAACGCGCTCGGTGGGAATGTCGCGAAGCTTAACACCTTTCGAATTACCCCTCAATGGGCCTCAATTAACGGAAACGGCCGATCAGCTGCCAATATCTCTCGTGTCTTCCGAGAGTTACCTGATGATTTTTTTCTGCCCTTTCTTTGACGGCGTGTGCATTGCCAATTTGCCGTCTTTCGGCCAAAAGGGGCTGCGATGTCACGATCTCGGGGCGCCGTGCGAAGAGCTTGGGGCTCTTCGCCCACAGGAAGTCTTAAAAAGGGAGACCCAACATGAAGGATTCTCAAAAATCGGCCGGATGCAAGCATTTTGGATTTCGGACGGTCGCGTTTATCTCGCTTGCACTCGCACTCTGCGGTGCGGTGAAAGCGCAAAATGCAGTAGTTGCTTGGAATGACATAGCCGTCACGGCGGCACTCAATGCAAATCAGACGATGTCTCCCGGTTCAAGCACTTCTGGTGGCACGAGCCTCTATCTGGCTTATACACATTTGGCCATTTATAACGCTGTGAATGCAATTGACCATCGCTTTCAACCCTATGGAGCCGAAATCTCCGCACCGGCGGGAGCATCGGTCGATGCCGCAGTCATTTCAGCGGCTTACAACACACTCTTTTTCTATTTACCGGATCAGTCGGCTTTTCTGACTGGACAGTACACGGCTGCGCTTGGTCTCATCCCCGATGGCCAGGCGAAAGACGACGGAGTTCAGGTCGGGAAGGCGGCCGCGAATTCGATTATTGCCATGCGAGCGGGCGACGGTCGCGCTGCCAACGTGCCTTACATCTTCCCGTCCGTGCCAACAGCAGGAGTTTGGATTCCGACCCCACCGGGACACCTTTTGCCACAAACCCCTTGGGCCAGTCAGATGGTGCCCTTCACAATGAGTAGCGCCTCGCAATTCCGTCCAGATGAACCCCCGCCCGCCCTGACCAGCCAGGACTGGGTAGACGATTACAACCAGGTCAAGATCGTGGGCGCAGTAAACAGCACGGTACGGACTTCCCAGCAGACGGAGATTGGCCTGTTCTGGACTGAACAAACGTCGAAGCAATACGCGCGAGCGTTTCGTGGCCTAGCCGTGGCACGCGCGCTCAACACCTCCGACACCGCGCACCTGTTTGCCATGATGTGGACTGCCGTCGCCGACTCCTTCATCGGTTGCTGGGACGCGAAGTACCACTTTAGCTTCTGGCGACCGGTGACGGCTATTCCGAACGGCGGCATAGATGGAAATCCCGCCACGGTTCCCGACCCGACGTGGATGCCTCTGGGCACCACCCCCAATCATCCGGAATATCCGGCCGGCCACGCGTGTCTTACGGGTGCGGTCGCGACTATCCTGAAGGGCTACTTCGGGACTCCTAACGTGAACTTCACTGTCAGCAGCACAGTCTTCAGCCCTGCGCATGTCCACACATTCAACAGCAGAGGTAGAGTACGCCCGCATCTATACAGGTTTCCATTATCACCACTCGGTGCTCCAGGGCCTTGTGCTGGGTCAACACGTTGCCCACCAAGTGCTGGAGAACTTCTTCCAACCTGTGGCAAGTCACTAGCGCCGGTCGGCGTACATTGCATTTCCAAGTTTGCGTCTCCTGCGAAGATGAACAATGCGGACCTGGGCCTTACTGGAAACCTCCTAGTGTGGCGAGCGGAGTTCTCGATTTTCCCCGTGTGCTTGTTGGAGCCATTTCCACCTGGTGCGGCCACACAGGCGTTTGCTGCGTGCCGCTCGGGGGGCGTTCACTTGCGGGAAACATCACAATTTGGTTCCGAGAGCGCCGTGACTCGGAACCAATGGCCAAAAACGTCCGCAAATCAGGTTTTCCACACGTTCATTGGACGTTGACCTACCAACGGGTTCTCCGTCGGCTGCGCGAAGCACTACTCCCATCGCAGCTACTCGTATCTCAGGGCCACCAGGGGATCGACACGCATTGCGCGGCGAGCCGGGATGTAGCATGCAGCGAGGGCCACAAAGGTTAGCAGCAGTGCGACGGCAATCATCGTTAGGGGATCGTTGGCGTGGACGTCGTAGAGCATGGATGTCAAATAACGCGTTACGCCCAGGGCCACGCCGATGCCTGCGGCGGCTCCGACTATCGCCAGCACAATTCCTTGCCGTAACACCAGCTTCAGGACACTTCCCGGATGCGCGCCGAGGGCCATGCGAATTCCAATTTCGCGTGTGCGCCGCGAAACTTCGTACGAAAGCAGCCCGTACAATCCCACGCACGTCAGGATCAACGCGAGCAAAGCAAAAAAGCTGGATAGACGGGCGACCAGTCGCTCCTGAAACAGCAACCGGTCGATTTGCTGCGATTCAGTCTTGACGTCAAAGAGCGGCAAATTGGTATTCACTTTTGCCACCGCTTCGCGAATCGCGGGAAGAATGGCCTGCGGATCGGCCGCGGTGCGCAATTCAAATGACGCTCCGCCGAAACTCTGCGGCATGTACATCATGGGGTGAATCTCCCGCCGCAGGCTGTTGTACTTCGCATCGCGCACCACGCCGATGACTTCGTAGCCCGGACTCCTCGGGCCGTTCGCATCAGCCTCCGATTGGCCGAACTGCTTCCCGAGCGGATATTCCTTGCCGAGGTATTTCTCGACGAATGTCTGATTCACAATCACCGGAGTCGGCGCCGAAGTTGGAGTCGCTCCGCCATTCGAAGCAGACAGCTTGAAATCGGAAGCGTTGAATCCGCGGCCGGCGAGGAATGGAATGTGCAGCGTCTCGAAGAAATTCGGCCCGACCGGGAGCACGTCCGCTTCGGAACTTTGATCCTGCGGAGTGCCCGGCCAGTGAAACATAGTGATCATCAGGCCGCCGCTCAGAAGAGCACCCATCGAATAGCTTGCCGACTTCACGCCCGGTATTTCCGAGAGGCGCCCCTGCAAGTCGCGGTAGAAGGCGTCCACCTGCGGGCCTTTGTAGCCGATCAGCGTCGGGTCGATTTCGAAAATCAAGATATTGTGGGAATCGAATCCAACGTCGATGCTGCGCAGATTCTGCAGGGTGCGCACGAGAAGGCCCGCGCCCACGAGGACAACAATGGCGAGCGCGACTTGCGTAACCACTAGCGCGTTGCCGATACTGAACCATTTTCCGCCGGAGTGTCGCAAACTCGCGGAGCTTCCTTCGCCTTCCTTGAGCGCCGGGGTCAAATCGACGCGCGCGCCGCGGAAAGCCGGTGCGACGCCGAAAAGGATTCCGGTGAGCAGCGAAACCGCGACAGTGAATCCGAGGACGCGCAAGTCGACACCCGCGGCGAATCCGAGTGGACGCGTCTGGTTGCTGGACACAAACGAAATGATCGCGTGGGCTCCCCAGTAGGCGAACAAAATCCCTAGCACGCCGCCGAGCACCGAGAGCATTACGCTTTCCGTCAAAAGCTGGCGCACCACCCGCGCGCGGCCCGCGCCCAACGCCAATCGCACGGCCATTTCCTTTTGCCGCGCGGCGGCCCGAGCGAGCATCAGCCCCGCGACGTTGGCGCAAGCAATCAGCAAAATGATGCCGACAGCGAGCATCAGTACGTACAGGGGATTGGAGTATTGACTTCGAGCACCGGTCAGGCCGGTTTGCGCGTGTACCAGAGTTACGTTGGGATTATCGTCTGGCTTGGATAGGGTCTTCGGGCCGCTGGCCGCTTCGGATTCGCGAGGGGCGCCCGCGGGCATTGCACCTTGCGGAGCCGGCGCGATCGCAGGCTTATTGCCAGGGAATTGCGGCATCGGGCCGCCAAGTGCTTCGCGACGCGACTGCAGCGGGATTTTCTGCGGGGCCGGCCCCGGCGCCGCGGGCATGCTTGTTGGAGGATTCCCGGTGGGGGGCGCTGACGTTCCGCCATAGACCATTTGGCTACGAACTGCGCCGCCCCGAGCCGGTCCACCGGGCCCGGGTCGCAGCGTAGGCGTTGCCGCCATCTCGCCGCCATTGAAAACCGGGACGGGGCCGTGAAGCATTTCATTGCGGAAGATGCCGCTTGCCGCCGCTTGCGCCTGGGCGATCGGTGTGCCGGGTTTGAGCCGACCGATAATCGTGAGCCACCAGTTACTCACGTCGCCAGAACGGCTTTGCCAGCGCAGGGGATCGCTAATGCGTTGAGCGTCGGAGAGCGGCAGCCAAACATCGTAATCGCTGCCCGGAGTGATTCCCGTGAATCGCTGTTCGGCTACGCCGATAATCGTGAATGGGACGTTGTTCAGTTCAATCGTATGGCCGACTACGTCGCGAGCGGCGCCGAAGGCGCTCTGCCAGTACCCATAGTTCAGCACGGCGACGGGTGCGGCGGACGGAGTGTCGTCCGCTGCGTCGAACAGTCGGCCTGCGGCGGCTTTGAGACCCATGGTGTGGAAGAAGTCCCCCGAAACGAGCTGGCCGTTGATAACCGTCGCAGGGCCGTTCCCTGTCAAGTTCAACCTGCCGGAGTTGGCAAAGGCCGCCGTCGCAGAAAAGACATTTGCTTGCGCTATTTCGCGAAACATCGGTTCGGAGAACGAGCAGCCTGTGGGATTCGCAGCGCCGGGTCTCAAGTTCGTGGGGCAATCTCCCGAAGTCATGTAGCCGTGAATGTTCGGCGCGTTGCGCGCGCCCCACTTAAGCAGGACCAACTGCGAAGGATCTTCGACCGGCAGCGACCGCAGCATTACCGCGTCGACCAAGCTGAAAATAGCGGTGTTTGCGCCAATGCCTAGAGCAAGCGTGAGAATGGTCACCGCCGCAAAGCCTGGGGATTTCGCGAGCATACGCAGGCCATAATGAATGTCCTGCCCGAGCTGCTCCAGCCAAACGAAACTCCACACCTCACGCGTCTCTTCCTTTACCTGCGTCACATTGCCGAACTTTCGTACGGCCGCATAACGCGCTTCCTCCGGCGACATCCCGCGCTCGATGTAGTCCTGCGTCTCCCTTTCGATATGGTTCCGAATGTCCTGATCGAGATCTTCCATCATTTGCTTGCGACGCCGCATGTTTCGCCCTCCAGTTACGCAGGTCGGAGAATCCGCGCGATCGCTCCCGCCAGCTTGTTCCACTTGTTGGTTTCAACCTCCAGTTGCTTGCGCCCCTTGGCGGTCAAACGGTAGAACTTGGCGCGGCGATTGTTCTCCGAGGTCCCGTCCTCGACCGTAATCCATCCACGCTTGATGAGCCGGTGCAGCGCAGGGTAGAGTGAGCCTTGTTCGACCTGCAACACGTCAGCGGAGTTGAATTCGATGGCCTTGGCGATGGCGTGACCGTGCGCCGGGCCCAGCAGCACCGTGCGGAGAATCAGCAGGTCCAGGGTACCTTGCAGCAGCTCGATGCGCTCTTTTTGTTCTTTGGTAGACATCCTAGGGGAGAATAGACCGCTTCCAGTAGAATGTCAAGGTGAGTTGCCATACAACGAATCCTTGCCGGCCGCGGGAAAACGCCGGAAGAGCGGGAAAAGATTTTGCGCAAGATCACCGGAATCAAGGAACAGCCCAAAAAGAAGGAGAAGGAAAAGAAGCCCGCAAAAGCCACCGACAAAGCACACGCCGCGGCGGCCATGGGCGACCCTGCCAAGCATAAACATGCCGCAGCCAAGGCAGACGCAAAACATGCGGCGAAGGGAAAAACAGCGCCCGCCAAGCCGACCGGGAGGCACCATGCTGCCGCGCCCCGCGGAAAGACCGCGTCGGCGTCCAAAGGTATTCGGCGCGCGCTGATGCCCCTCGGCAGCGGTACCTGCAGTATTCAGATCCAGGCAGCCCAGTCGGGCGCTAGTTAGAAATTAAGCTTCAGGCCGAGCTGCATGACCCGGTTTGGTTCGCCAATGGCGATCACCGTTGCCGAAGCCGGCAGAGAAGCTGACGCACAGCAAGTCCGGGCGAAAATGCTGCTCTGGACGCTGGGCGATCCGGAAGTCGCGTTGCGCGGGTTTTCCCAATTGGTGTGGTTCAGCACGTTGAAGACTTCCGCCCGCAACTGGAGCTTGAAGCGTTCCGTGATGCCGAAGTTCTTCAGGAGACCCGAATCCAGATTCCAGAAATTCGGCCCCTGCACGATGTTGCGGCCATTGCCATTCTGTCCCGGCGGCGGGATGCAGAAGAACGTCTGCGTGCCGGTGACGTTGACGCAGTTATAGTTCGGGTCGGCGGGGTTGGTGATGAGTTGGCCAACGTTGTACATCACCGGCCCTTCCACTCCATTCACGAACTGCACGTTGCCCTTGTCGAGTGGGCCTCTCACCTGCGCGAAGCTGACATGTGCTCCATTGGTCGTGAGGGAACCGCTGGTGACGCTATACGGCTCGCCGCTCTGGTACGTGAAGATGCCAGTGAAGGACCAACCGCCAACAATCTGGTTCGCCCAGTTGGGCATGGACGAAGCGACCTTCTTGCCTTTGCCGATGGGGAGTTCGTATAGCAAATTGGTCAGCAGGACGTGCCTGTTGTTGAAGTCCGAAAGCGCACGGTCCAGCCGCCAGTTGTGGATATCTGTCGGTGTGCGGCTGTTCGTCGTGCTCAAGCCTCCGCCGGTAGCCGCGCCGGTCGGGTCGATAGACATGTCGTCGATGGACTTGCTAAAGGTGTAAGAAAAGCCTAAATCCAGGCCCGCTTCGAACCGGTGACGCACGGCAACGAACAAGCCATGGTAGTAAGAGTCGCCACCTGAATCCTGAAAGAAGATCTGCCCAAACTGCGGATTCGGCCGGAAGAAATTGGCAGGGAATCCGCGCGCGGTGATGGCGTTCGCACCGGTCAACCCATCGGCAAAATTCGCGAAAGTGCCGATATTGAACGTGTCGAAATCAGAGGCCCTGCCGTTCAAGTTGTTCGCACTCATCATTGCCAACAGCAATGTTGGCGTCTGGCCGCTTACGCCGGTGGGACAGCCGGTACCGTCGGGCTTACATCCCAACCGTCTATTTGTGACGGCGATGTTGAAGGAGTCAAGGAACCCCGCCCCCTTAATGGATACCTGGTTCAAATCATAGGCTCTGTACAAATGTGTTCCGCGCTTGCCAATGTAGCCGATTTCCGCTACGAAATGCTTCGGAAGCTCGCGTTGAATCGTCAAATCCCACTCGTGGACCGAGGGATTCTTGATGTTTGAATCGAAGGCGCCTACTGCAGGGGCCTGTGTGCTCGGTTGAGGAGGGGGTGACAAAGACGCCGAGGGAGCGATAGTGGGAGTGGGCACGGAAACCGGGAACGCTTGCGAGATGCGGGTGACGTTCATGACCTGTGGGTCGCTAGTGGTGCTGAGGACGCCGTTCGGGAGGACGCACCCCGACGATGTCGTTGCAATTGCTGTTTTTTTGGTAGTGTTGGGAACAGTGGCCGTACTGATGTTCGTTTGGCAGTTCAGCAAGAAGCCAGGCATCTTGCCTGCCATCGCTGTCACTTGGAATGTCGATAGGGTGTCAAAAAGCCATGAGTACCCGGCCCGCACCGAGGTCTTATTGTCGGGTGACCATGCAACCCCTATGCGCGGACCGACCGAGCCGATATTGTCATTCTGGAACCAGCGGTCGGCTTTCACATAAGTAACTGCGCCTTGTGATCCGTCCGGAATAACGTTCGGAACGAGAGCTTGCTTGGCATCGTACGGTGCTGGATTGTATTCCCAGCGCAATCCCAAATTAAGCGTCAGGTTCGGCCGCAGCTTCCACTCGTCTTGGATGTACGAGTCGTATTGGTGCGCGCGAGTATAGACAGTAGCGAAGTTGGTGGTTCCGTAGGTGTCATTGCCGAAGTTGGCCAAAAAAGCCTGCTGCATGCGGCTGGGGATTCCGGCCAATTCCACGACAGCCTGCCGCAGACGGTTAAGGTCCGTTGAGTTGGCTGCGCTGGCTCCACTGCCTGATGGAGGAAAATTGTTAAATAGGTCCGCTTGGCCATTGCTACGGTTGAAGCGGATGATCGGCTCGACCACGCTGCCGCCGAAGAACCCGCGGCTGTCATTGTGGATATAGAATCGGAAGTTGATTCCCGCCCGAAAGGTGTGGGCCCCGTGGATCCATGTGATGTTGTCGACTAACTGCGGCGTAGTGATCGCGCGTTGCGTGTGGGGCGAGAGACAGTACGGCCCGTCGACGTTCAGCATCGATCCCAACACGCAATCGTCCGCCCAGATGGGAACCTTTTGCGGATTCGGAAAGTTGGGGTTGGACTCGCCGAACGTGAATTGAAACTTGAAACGATTGAATCCGACCGTCAATTCGTTCACCAGTGTCGGCGAAAAATTGTGCCGGTAACTGATGGCCAGGTTCTTCCCCAGCCGGTTCACTTCGCCCAGCGGCGGGAATCCGGGATACACCTGAGGCCGCGCGTTGAGGAAGTCGCCTTGCTTGGTATCAAACGTATTTTGCAGCCAGCGGACGAACACGCTGTTGTTGGAATTAAAGTTATGATCCACACGCACGTAGTAGTGCGGCCCCTTGAACTGGGAAGGGGGGTTCCAGTTGAATCCCGCTTGATTGAGTCCGTCACCCAAGCTGAAAGCGTTAGCGGCCGGCAGGCTGTTCATCAGCGCCAGCACTGCGGGATCTCCGCCGATTGCTTGCGGATCGTTCGCGAAGATGTTGTAGCTATCCACGCAGTTGCCAACGATCGTCGTGCCGTTACACACCGGAACGCTCGCCTTCAGGTTGCCGCTGGAATCCACGAGAAGGGGCGAATTGCGGGTGACCGTCGCGCCTCCTACGTTTATCGATCCTCGCACGAACCGGAAAATGCCGGTACGTGCCAGGGCGGTGTAGACAGTGGGCGCTCCGAACCCGGCGATGCCTACGTTAGTGGCTGAGATGGGCTGCGTCTGCTTGATCTGGTTATTCTGAAAGCTGCCGAAGAAAAATGTCTTGTTCTTGATGATGGGACCGCCGACAGCAAAACCATATTCGTGCAGCTTCAGTTCCGGGCGCTTCCTGCCTTCGTAATTGCTGAACCACTCGTTGGCGTTGTACGCCGTGTTCCGATTGAAGTAAAACAGCGACCCGTGAAGAGCGTTGGTGCCGCCCCGCGTTGCCACGATCACGTTCGCGCCGCTATTACGGCCTTGTTCAGCAGTGGCGCCTAGCGTCACGGTGCGGAACTCCTGGACATTGTCGGGATTCAGCCGCTGGATATTGCCCTGTGGATTGGGCACCGTGGACTCATTGGCGTCAATACCGTCAATCGTGACGTTATGAGCCCGGTCCCGCGATCCAAATACGTGCGTGCCAGAGCCCGCGCCGTTCGTCGTCCGCTGCACGACACCTGGCTCCAGCGTTAGCAGGGAGAGCGGATTGCGCCCGTTGAGCGGCAGCTCCTGCACCTGCTTAGTGTCCATAATATCGCTTATCGTCGCATTAGAGGTTTCCAGGCGTTGATAGTTCGATTCCACTACCTGCACCGTCTGGCCGATCGTACCCACGCTAAGGGTGACGTCCACTACCAGCGGCGTGCCTACCGTCAGGATGTTGTGAACACCGCTAAAGGTTTGGAACCCGGTTAGCGTCACAGTGATGCTGTAGCTCCCGGGAGTCAGCGACGCGAACGAATAGTTGCCCGAGTTCGTCGTGTTTTGCACGAACACCAGCCCGGTCCCTTCGTTCTTCGCCTCTACTTTGGCGCCGGCTACCACTGCGCCTGACGAATCTATTACGGCTCCGGTAATCGATGACGTACCAACTTGTGCAGAAACGAAAGGGACACCCAAAAGCACCAAGACCAGAATTAAGACAGCGTGCTTTCTTGTCATGGAACACCTCCATCCCTTACTCGCAGAATGCGGAATGTTCAAGCAGGCGAGGGCGATCGGCAACCGGACCTGGCAAACCGCGAATTTACCGGTCTTTTTACTCTGCGAATTCGATTTAGTCAACACTCGCATTCGGTCCTCGGGTGCGTTGCAGAGCGTATCGACTTTTTCCGTATCCTGTTAGAATCGAGTTCCATGGGCCAGCCGCAGTTCGTTCATCTTCACGTTCACACGGATTACAGCCTGCTCGACGGCGCCTGCGAAACCACCGAGCTCCTGGACGAAGCATCCCGCCAGAAAATGCCGGCGGTGGCCATCACCGATCACGGTAACCTCTTTGCCGCGGCTAATTTTTTCTATGAAGCCAGCAAGCGCGACGTGAAGCCGATCATCGGCTGCGAAGTCTACGTGGCGAAGGGCAGCCGGCACGACCGCGGCGAAAAGGCCAACGGCGGCAACGGGCAGGACCGTGCTGACGCCGAACCCGGAATGCGCGGCAGCAATCATCTCGTGCTGCTTTGTGAATCGCTCGAGGGTTATCACAATCTGGTCAAACTGGTGTCCGCCGGATTCCTCGAAGGCTTCTACTACAAACCGCGTATTGATTACGACCTCCTTTCGAAACACAGCAAGGGATTGATTGCGCTCTCCGCATGCTTGCGGGGGCCGGTAACGGAAGCGGTTGTGGACGAGAAATACGACCTGGCGCGCGATAATGCGTATCGGTTGCGCGATGTTTTTGGGAAAGGGAATTTCTTTCTTGAGATTCAGGATCAGGGGCTGGAGATCGAGAAGGGCGTCAATCGCGAACTCGTGCGGCTTTCGAAAGAGACCGGCATACCGCTCGTCGCTACCAACGATTGCCACTATCTCCATCACGACGATGCGCATGCCCAGGATGTGCTGCTCTGCATTCAGACCGGCAAGACCATGAGCGACACACATCGCATGAAGTTCCAGACCGACCAGTTCTATTTCAAAACCGCGGCAGAAATGGCCAAGGTGTTCGGAGAAGTGCCGGAGGCGCTGAGCCGAACCGTGGAAATTGCCTCGCGCTGCAACGTCAAGATTGAACGCATCCCGAATCCTTTCCCGGAATTCAAGGTTCCGGAAGGGCACACGTCATCAAGTTATTTTGAAAAAGTCGCGCGCGAGGGATTCGCCACCCGCGTGCCGCAGCTCGAACGGCTCGCGAAACAAAACGCACTTGCAAATCCGCTCGTTGAGTACGAGCGGCGGCTCACTTTCGAAATCGAAATGATCAAAAAGATGCGCTATGAAGGCTACTTTTTGATCGTTTGGGATTTCATTCAATACGCGCGGGCGCAGGATGTTCCCGTCGGGCCAGGGCGCGGCTCCGCGGCGGGGAGCCTCGTCAGCTACGCGCTGCGCATCACGGATGTGGACCCGTTGCAGTACAACTTGCTGTTCGAACGCTTCCTGAATCCCGAACGAGTCTCGATGCCCGATATCGATATCGACTTCTGCATGCGGCGGCGCGGGGAATTAATTGAATACGTCACCCAAAAATATGGGCGGGAAAATGTCGCGCAGATTATTACGTTTGGGACTATGGCCGCGAAAGCCGCGGTGAAAGACGTCGGACGCGCGATGGACATTCCCTACGGGGAAGTGGACCGCATCGCGAAGCTGATTCCCACGACGCTGGGAATCGAGTTGAAAGATGCATTGGAGGACGCGCCGCAATTGAAGTCCGCGATCAACAGCGATGAACGGCTGAAGGATTTGATGGCGGTGGCGCTGCGGCTCGAAGGACTGGCGCGACATGCGTCTACGCATGCGGCTGGCGTCGTGATTTCGCCCAGGCCGCTCACTGACGTCGTGCCGTTGTACAAGACGAACCGCGACGAAATCACCACGCAGTACGACATGAATGCGCTGGAACGCGTGGGCCTCTTGAAGATGGATTTTCTCGGGTTGACCACCCTCACGGTCCTGCACGACGCCGTTCGAATGGTCGAACAGAACCGCGGGATCAAGCTGGACATCGACAATCTCGTGCTGGATGATGCCGAAGCTTACAACCTTTTCGCGCGCGGCGAAACCACCGCCATCTTCCAATTCGAATCGCACGGCATGCGCGACATTCTTCGCCGCTATCAGCCCACCCGCATCGAGGATCTCACCGCGCTGAACGCGCTCTACCGGCCCGGCCCCATTCAGGGCGGGATGATCGATGACTTCATCAACCGCAAGCAAGGAAAAACTAAAGTCAGCTACGAGCTGCCGCAGCTCAAAGATATTTTGGAAGAGACGTACGGGGTCATTCTCTATCAAGAGCAAGTGATGCAGATCGCCAACCGGCTTGCGAGCTTTTCGCTCGGCGAAGCCGACATCCTGCGGCGGGCCATGGGCAAGAAAAAAAAGGAGGAAATGGCGGCGCAGCGCGCGAAATTTATGGCCGGTTGCGCGACGAACAAAATTCCAGAGAAAAAAGCCGAGCGCATCTTTAACTTGATGGAAGAATTTGCCGGGTACGGGTTCAACAAGTCCCATTCCTGCGCGTACGCTTTGCTGGCGTATCAGACGGCTTATCTGAAAACGCACTACCCCGTGGAATTCATGGCCGCGCTGCTGACTTCGGAAGCCGGCAACACCGAAAAAGTCGTTAAGTACATCAACGAGGCGCGCGGCATGAGCATCTCCATCCTGCCGCCGGATGTGAACGAGAGCGATTTGTACTTTACTCCCGTCGGCGAATCCATCCGGTTCGGGCTCGCTGCGATCAAGAACGTGGGCGAGAACACGGCGAGGGCCATTCGCGAGTCGCGGATGAGTCAGGGCGAATTCAAATCGCTGTATGATTTTTGCGAGCGCATCGACTCGCGCTACCTGAACAAGCGCGTTTTCGAAAGTTTGATCCGATCCGGCGCAGTCGATTCGCTGGGGCCGCGAGAATCCATGATGGCATCGGTGGATGATGCCGTTGCCGCTCTGCAGCGGGCCTCGCGAACTCGCGAAAGCGGGCAGCACGGCTTATTTGGAACGGCAGCGGCGCCTGCACTTTCGCCATTCGAGTTGCGCGAGGCCGCTCCCTGGAGCGAAGAAGAACGCCTGGCGAGCGAATATGCAATGCTCGGTTTTTACGTTTCCGGCCACCCCCTCGCAAAATATGCTTCGCGGCTGCAGGATTTGAAAACTGTTTCGCTCGATTTGGTCGAGGAGCAGCGGAATGGAAAAGAAATCACCGTGGCGTCGCTCATCGTGGGGACGCGGCCGATGCGCTCGAAGAAGGGCGCGCGCTGGGCCATCTTCACGATCCAGGATATGACCGGCGTGCAGGAGATGCTGGCATTTCCAGAAAGCTTTGCCCGGCTGGAGCAAGTTCTGAAGCCCGGGAATCCGCTTCTCTTGAAAGTTCGCGTACAAGTGGAGGAGGCGGGCACGCGGCTCTCGCTGCAGGAGGCGCGACGGTTGGACGAACTTCCAGAGAGAGCAGTTGCCGACGAATTTCGCGTGCGGCTCGAGATGCAATCGATGAGCGAAGACATTCTCGATCGCCTGGAAGATGTGCTGGCATCTTCTCCCGGGCCGTGCCCGGTAGTGTTTGAGATGTGCTCGCCGGATGGTTCCGTGGCGGTGCTGCAGGCGAAGCAAAGGGTCAAGTCCACACGCGAATTGGCGGAAACCGTGCGACAAATCTGCGGCGCCCGCTCGGTTGCGACGGAGACGGAATGAGCGCGAAAGAGAAAAACAAACGGGTAGCGCCGTTTCCGGACCGCGAGAAGGAGATCGAGCGACTGGAAAAAGACGTGGAAGAGTTGCGGCATCTGGCGGGCGACGGGGATGCAAACGCGGAGCTGGAGCGTCTTCGCGGCCACGTGGCGGAACTGCGGAGAGAGTTCTACACGCACCTGGGGCCGTGGCAACGCGCGCAGATCGCGCGGCACCAGCAGCGACCGTACACGCTGGACTTTATCAATCTGCTTTTCACGAACTTTGTTGAACTGCACGGGGACCGCGGCTACGCCGACGACAAAGCCATTGTTGCGGGGCTGGGAAAATTCCACGGGCGTCCGGTGGCGATCATCGGCCATCAGAAGGGGCGCGACACGAAGCAGCGGCTGATCCGGAATTTTGGCCAGCCGAAGCCGGAAGGCTACCGGAAGGCACTGCGCGTGATGCAGCTCGCGGCGAAGTTCGGCCGGCCCATTATTACGTTGATCGATACGCCGGGCGCGTATCCGGGAATCGACGCGGAAGAGCGCGGGCAGGGCGAAGCGATCGCGCGGAACTTGCGCGAGATGGCGCGGTTGCCGGTGCCGGTGATCGTGACGGTGACCGGGGAAGGGGGCTCGGGAGGAGCGCTGGCGATTGCGGTGGGAGATCGCGTCAACATTTTGGAAAATAGTTTCTATTCGGTGATTTCGCCGGAAGGTTGCGCTTCGATCATCTGGCGCGACTCGACGAAAGCGGAGACCGCAGCGGTAGCCATGAAAATTACGGCAAAGGATTTGAAAGAGCTGGGGATTGTGGATGAGATCGTTCCCGAGCCGGAAGGCGGCGCGCATATGGACCACGAAGCGGCGGCGCGGTTCCTGGACGAAGTGCTAGACCGGCAACTGGTGGCGCTGACAAATCAGCCGGTCCGGGATTTGGTTGACGCCCGCTACGAGAAGTTTCGCAAAATGGCGCAGTTCTTCGATCTTTGGAATTGAGGGCCGCGCCCCTTTCCTTATCGGACAGCAAAAGAGGACCTTCACTCCCGATGGTCGTTCAGGACAGACATGCTTCGTGGCAAGTGAAGAGAGGTCCTTCGACTCCCTTCGGTCGCTCAGGACAGAAATCCTTATCGGATTTCTGGTTAGCCATAACAACCCCCTCCCCATTTCTAAAGAGAGTTAAACAGGCTACCCACATTTCGTTTTGAAGCCGGCAAACGTGGCAGTATTATTTGTGGAGCTTCTGGAGCAGCAGCGGAGATAGCGAGGCTCCCGGCAGTGAACGAAAAACAAAATCGGTCGTTTCCGCTCCCGTTCAAGGGCACCGTGGTGTTGACGCTCATCTTTGGAGCCGCGTTGCTGACCGCGCCGCCTGGGCACACATGGCAGCAAGGCCAGCAGAACAGCAGCATGCCCGGAATGGACATGCACGACAACGAGGACATGAGCAGCATGGGCGCCAGTATGGTGGCCATGGCCAGCCACGGCCACATGTACATGACCCCGCTGCGGCCCAAGCAGCCCGGCGACGAGGAGAAAGCAAAGGCCGTTGTAGCCAACGTGAAGGCAACTATCGAGCGCTACAAGGACTACAGCAAGGCTCTGCTCGACGGATATGTCATTGCGAATCCGAAAGTCAAGCAGCCCCAGTACCACTTCATCAACGACGCCAATACCCGAGAGGCTGACCTCCATTTCGACCCGCGCAAGCCAACAGCTCTGCTCTACCGCCGAACTCCGATGCAGGAATACAAGCTGGAGGGCGTGATGTACACGACCAACCCCGACGCAACCGAAGATGAGCTGAACGAGCGGATCCCGCTCAGCATTGCGCGCTGGCATAGGCACATCAACGTCTGCTGGGCCCCGGAAGACCGCGTGGCGGACTACCAAACTGCCCATCCCAAGTTCGGCATGTTCGGCTCCATAAACACCGAAGAGGCCTGTAAAGCCGAACGGGGAGACTTCCACCCCTATATGTTCACCTGGATGATCCACATTTTTCCGTACGAACCCGACTTCAAAGAGGTTTTCTCCATGAACGACGACGTGGCCCACGTGCGTTGATCCACGCTACTTGTGTTCATTTTGGGACAGACCGGCGAACCCGAACCTAATAAACTTAGTTCACTCGCAGAAATTTCGTTCCTCTCAGGGCGAAGTCCGGCCCCTTGTTTTCCGGCGATAGCGAGAGGGATTTGGAGGCGAGCGGAGGCTGTTCCTGTGCTTCCGTGATGAAGAGCAAGGATTTAAGAGAAGAGAAATCACGTGATGTACAAGCCGTTCGTTGCGCTGCTTGGAATGCTACTGGGTAGCTACGCGCCGGCTGCAGCACAAACACCCGCACCCCAGCTCGTCCTAGCGCAAGAACGCGCTGCTCTAACCATGGCGATGGTCCCAACGGTATCAACCGCTTTAGCGGCAGGTTCCACCCTGGTGTCCCAGGACACCGGAAAATCCCCAGCCCATTTCAATCGCCTGTACCTAGGAGCTTACGAACGCGACCCCAGTCTGGGGCAGCTTCTCCCGATGGAACGGGTCAAGAATTTGCTTTTCACGCAGGTGAACTTGCCGCTCGTCCAACTCTGGGGCGGACGGTTGCAACTGGACGCCTTTCAAAGCACGCTTCACATTCAGAACGTGCAGCTTGGTCTCTCAGGCTATGGCGGTACGCAGGGCTTTCGTTCCGCGCAACAAAGCTATTATGGCGGGCCGAATTCGGTCCGTTTCTCCGGCCTCATCCTGGGCTTTCACTTTGGCGGGGACGCGCGGGCCGCGCGCCCGACTGGGGTGTTGAGGCGCCTGACGCGGATTGTTGGCAACGTCCTGAATTGAGCGGTATTGCTTCGGTCTCGATGTCCTCGTGGATGCTCGATGAAGATGAACGCCGCTTCATCGTAGTGGTGTGCGAAAGGAGGGGTGACGACCCCGTAACAGATTGGGAACGCGTGGATGACGCGGCGTTGTGTGTTGGCATGGCGGCGGACTACTCTGATGAGGCAATCCACTGTGGCTATTGGCCAGGTGTTCCGGTTCGGGGAAACGCTGCGGCAACGCAGGGACCGGTACACGGAGAACAGGACTCATCATGTCGGAACCGTTCCGGCCGTATGAAAAACTTGTAGAGATTATGATCTTCGGGAAGAAATTTCAGGTGCCGGAGCGAAATTCGCTTTTGCGGTGCTTTCAATTCATCAGCCCGGAGACGATCCCTTACGGGCGCTTCTGCTGGAATCAAGATTGCCAATATTGCCGGGTGAGCTGCCAACTGCCGGATGAGGACGAACCACACGAGATGCTCAGCTGCAAGTTCATCGTGATGCCGGGGATGGAGATTACCGAAATGAGCCAGGAGCTGAAGTGGTGCCTGCGCTCGAAGCTGCCCTCGGACACGCCGGTCGCTTCCTGAGTTCTTTCAGTTTTCTTTGAAGAGTGAAGTTGACAGTCGACAGTTGAAAGTTGAAAGAGGGAAGAAGCCGCCTGCTACGAAGGCGCCCGCCCCAGAAGGCAGCCGCTACAAAGTCCAAGCAAACCCCGTCTAAGTAAGCCACCATTTGCAGTCCCGCCGCGATTGCACTACATTCACATTTAGAGATGACGAGATCAATCGAGTTGCCGTGTGACGGCTGCGGCCAAATTGCATCGACGGAGCATATCGCGCGGCGGCTGCAACGTCTGGAATGGGCCACGCGGTACCGGCCCGTTCATATCCAGACACTTTTTCTTGGTAGTGCGTCGCCGCAAAAGCAAGAGGAATTTCTTTATTCTCCGAACGGCGAATTTCTGGGCGAGGCGGGGGCGCTATTGGAGGCTGCGGGCGTTTCCACAGCAGGCAAGACGGCCGAAGCCGTGCACGCGGAATTTCAGCGCGCCGGTTTTTTTCTGACGCATGTTTTAGAATGCCCGGTCGAGAACGAATCTGCCGCGACGACGGCACTTCCTTCACTGATGGAGCAGCGGTTGACGGCGGTGGCAGTGCGGATCCGGCGTTCCCTGAAACCCAAACGCGTGGTGCCGATTTCCCAGGCACTGGAAACCATCCTGGAGAAATTTGTGGCGCTACAATTGAGGTGCCCGCTGGTCCTGGACGACGGAAAACCGTTCGCGCTTGATGAATCCGACACGCAGAAGGCCGCAACAAGATTGCGCGGCGCCGTCGGTGCTTCCGCGGGCTGACCGAAGGAACAGGGCTCCTGGTCCACGGAGACGACCCAAAACGGTACTTGGACACGGTAGACGGGTCTTTTGGCTGTGATAGAATCGAACGCATCGAGAGAGTGCGGGAGAAGCAGGAGCGTCCCGGTGAAAAAGCAGGTCAAATTTGGGATTGGCATCGGCGTGATCGTCGTTTCGATGGGCTTTTTGGCATGGCTGGGATACGGAGAAAGTAAGACGTATTACCACACGATCGCCGAGCTGCAAACGCTCCAAGGCCGGGCGCTGAAGCAGCGCATGCGCGCCGGCGGCACGGTGGCGCCGAACAGTATTCGCCGCTATACCGGGCGGGTTGACTTTGTGCTAGAGGGGGAAGGGAAGTCGATTCCAGTCACCTACATAGGGAGCGATCCGCTGCCCGATACGTTTGTGGACAAAGCACAAGCGCTGGTGGAAGGAAGCCTTGGCGGCGATGGCCGGTTTGTAGCCGAGCATGTTCAAGCGAAATGCGCGTCCAAGTATGAGGCGGCCCCGGGAGGCACAGGGGGGGCTGCAGCCGGCGAGATCAAGCGTAGCGGCACGTAACGCAACCGGTTTCACCGGGGGAGAGGCGGGGCCTACGTGGATGTATTCGGATCCTTTGCGCTCATTCTAGCATTTGTCTGCGCGGTGTACGCATTTGCCGGCGGGATTGGCGCGATTGTCACGCGACATCCGCTTTTAGTAAAGAGCACACGGCAGGCGGGAATCGCCACCTGCTCCTTGATTTTCCTCGCCACTTTCAGCCTCGAATACCTGTTTTTCAGTGACAATTTCGCAAACGCCTACGTCGTTTCGCACAGCAACCGCGATCTCGCGACGTTTTACAAGATTGCGGCGCTGTGGTCGGGGCAAGAAGGGTCGCTGCTTTTCTGGAGCTTCCTCCTTTCGGTTTATGTTTTTTCGGTGCTGATCACGTACCGGAACAAGAATGGCGAATTGATGCCGTACGTTGGCGTGGTCATGGCCGGCGTGCAGATCTTTTTTCTGACGCTGAATAACTTTGTGGCAAGCCCGTTCAAGGCGCTGGCGGTGCCGGGAGCGAACGGAGCGATGAATCTGGTGGCGCGCGCCGACGGAAACGGGTTGACGCCGCTTTTGCAATATCCCGAGATGGTGATTCACCCGCCGAATCTGTATGCGGGGTACACGGGATTCACGATTCCGTTTGCGTTCGCGCTGGGCGCGCTGCTGGCGCGTTACCCGGGGGAGAAATGGATTCACCTGACGCGCAAATGGACGATGATCGCGTGGATGTTTCAGTCCATGGGAATTTTGCTCGGCGCACACTGGGCCTACGCCGTGCTCGGGTGGGGCGGATACTGGGGCTGGGATCCGGTAGAGAATGCTTCCTTGCTGCCGTGGCTCACCGGGACGGCGTTCCTGCACTCGGTGATGATGCAGGAAAAGCGCGGGATGATGAAGGTCTGGAACGTGTGGCTGGTGTTCTGCACCTTTGCGCTTTGTATTCTCGGAACACTTCTGACCCGCAGCGGGGTGGTCAGTTCGGTGCATGCGTTCGCGCAATCCAGCATCGGGACGTGGTTCGTCAGTTTTCTCGTGATCATTCTGGTCGTTTGTCTCGGTGCGTACCTCAAGAACCGCGATTATCTGAAAAGCGAGAATCAGCTGGATGCCATTGTCTCGCGCGAATCGAGCTTTCTCTTCAACAATCTGATGCTTCTGGTGGCTTGCGTGGCGGTGCTTTCGGGGACGCTCTTTCCGGTATTTTCCGAATGGTTCACGGGGAATCGGATCAGTGTGGGTGCGCCATTTTTCAACAAGGTGAATATTCCGATTGGGCTGCTGCTGCTGTTCCTGACGGGAGTCGGCCCGCTCCTCGCTTGGCGGAAAACTTCTACAGAGAGCCTGAAGCGCAATTTCGGCTGGCCGCTCGCCGTGGGGATTGTTGGTGGTGCGGTTGTGTTCGCACTAGGATTCCGCGAGTTTTATTCTCTGGTATGTCTGATTTTATGTGTATTCGTAGCGTCTACGATCAGCATGGAATTCTATCGCGGCGCGAAGGTGATTCGCGCGAGGTCGGGGGCTTCGCTTTTCACTTCGGCTGTGGATCTGACGATGCGCAACACGCGGCGCTATGGCGGCTACATCGTGCATATGGGAATGGTGCTGGTCTTCATCGGGCTGGCCGGAGCAGCCTTCAATCGCGATACACAGAAGGAGATGCAACTCGGCTCCACGATGCAAATCGGGCCGTACACGTTGGTGCTACAGAGCGCTGATTCCAGGCCGGAAAGAAATTACACGGCGCAGCGCATGATCATCGAAGTGATGCGGGATAATAAACCGCTCATGATGCTCTATCCCGAGAAGCGGCGATTCGTGACCACGGTAGAGAATGGCACGATGGTGGCGATTTACTCGACGCTGAAAGAAGATTTATACGTGGTGTTCGCCGGGCAGAGCCCGGACACGCAACTTCCGGTCATACATGCGTATCTGAATCCCCTGGTGAAATGGATTTGGCTGGGTGGGGCAGTTGTAGTCCTCGGCACACTGGTGGCGCTACTGCCGAATCGTCGCGCGGTGCTGGTGCTGGCGGGCGCGCACGAGCCATCGACGACGACGCAAACTGTGCAACCTGGGCTTACGCCTTCGGTGATCACGCGAGAAGGGCATGATTAAAATGCGCCGGCTGGCCACATTGGGCGTGCTCGCAGCGATCGCGCTGCTACTGATCGTTCCCCTCGGTGCACAGGATTTATCCGATCGGGCGAAACAGATTGGCGGCAAATTCATGTGCATGTGCAGTTGCAGCCAGGTGCTCACGCAGTGCAATCACGTGGGATGCACCACTTCCACCGGCATGTTGAAGGAACTCAATCAGTCTCTCGCAAGAGACAGCTCGGAAACCGCCATTACACAGATGTTTGTGCAGGAATTTGGCACGAAAGTGTACGCGGAGCCTCCGAAGTCGGGTTTCAGCCTTGTGGCGTGGACACTACCCAGCATTTACTTGATCTTCGGTACGCTTCTGGTTGTTTTAGTGATCTCGCGCTGGAGGAAACATGCTCTGGAGCCTGTCGCTGGGGCGGGGAGTGCGGCAGCAATCCCTGAGGAGCTGCTGGAGCGTGCCAGAGCGCGGGCGGCGCGCGAGACGGAGGACTAGAGAGTGGCGCTCGTTTTACTATTCGCAGTTTCTATGATTGCGTCGGAGGATTGGGTGGTCCTCGGCGCGTGTGTTGCGCTGGCCGTCGCCACGATGCTGTTCATTTTTTACATTCAGCCGGATGCCTCCGACCTGGCGCCGCATCGCACCAAGCTAGATCAGTTATTCGAGCGCCGCGACACGATTTACGACAATTTGCGCGATTTGCGGTTTGAATATCGTTCGGGGAAATATTCCGAGGGCGATTTTGAGGCGATGAAGACGGCTCTGGAAAATGAAGCGGCGCTGGTGCTGACCGAGATCGATCAGGTGACCGAATCGCAGGTGAAGCGGCCGCGCGGGACGCGTCCGGCCACGGCGGACCGGAGCACTCCATGAAGCGCTGGCTCGCCCGATTTGCTGTCTTCGCGGGAATGGTTCTTGCACCTCTTTGGGTTGCAGAAGCAGGCACGGTACACGGCACGGTGAACAACGGCACAACCGGCAAGCCGGCGGCCGGGGTGGAAGTCATTTTGATCCAGCTGCAGGGCGGCATGCAGCCCGTTGCGAATACAAAAAGCGACGCCAAAGGGGAGTTTGCGTTTGACAATCCCGGGCTCGGTGCGCAGCCGATGCTGGTGCGCGCCGTGTATCACGGCGTGAATTTCCACCAGCCTGTGCCGCCCGGCAGCGGCAACGTGCAGGTGAACATCTTCGAGTCGTCAACAGACGCAAAAACCATCAACGTGCCTTCGCACGTGGTGGTGTTCCAGCCGAATGGTTCGACACTGATCGTCGGCGAGGAATATGAGATCGAGAATAAGTCTCAGCCGCCGCAAGCGTATTTCCGTGCCGACGGCAATTTCGACTTTTCGCTACCGGAAAAGGCTCAGTTGCAGCAGGTGGCCGCGTCCGGGCCGACGGGAATGCCGGTTGTGCAGGCTCCGATCGACAAGAAGAACAATCACTATTCCCTTGCCTACGCCTTCCGGCCGGGCGCGAGCAGGGTCCGGTATTCTTACGAGATTCCTTATCCGGGAAATGCGACGACGGTGAAGATTTCGACGATTTATCCGGGCGGACGGTTGATTGTGGTAGCGCCGCCGACGGTTCAGGTGAGCGGACAGGGATTGGCTGCGGGCGGACAAGAGCAGGGAATGAGTCTCTACGGTCGCGACGATGTTCCCGCCGGGACGATTGTTGCCGTCAATCTTTCAGGGACGGCGCCACCTCCGGATGCCGGTGGTGGTGCGGATCAGGGGCAGCAAGGCCGGGATGCGCAGCAAGGCGGCGGAGAAGCGGCCGGCGTTGGAATTCAACAGGTGCCGGGACGGCTGGACGTTTTGAAGTGGCCGGTGATCATCGGATTCCTCTGTGTTTTTGCTCTCGAGGCGATTTTGCTGGTGCGAAAGCCTGTTGTAGCTGTGGCTGGGGGTGTGCCCTTGGAAGGGAGTCTGGTGGCTGCGAAGCCCGAAAAGGCGAAATCGCCGAAAGCCTCCGCTTCGCGACCCAGTCCTGCGAGCGGCAGCACCAGTCTGGCGGAAGTGGATGCAGTAATCGGGACAAGCCTGGATGCGCTGAAAGAGCGCTTGTTCCGGCTGGAGTTGCGGCACCAGGCGGGGACCATTTCCGAGGAAGAATATGCGCAGGAACGCGCGCGGGCTGAAAAGGTGTTGCGCGACCTCGTGCGAGGCTGAGAGTTGGACGCCCGGCGCGACTTGCTTATTTGCGAGGCCTTCCATTGACGCCGGCAGCAATTTATCCTGTGGAAATTCGCTTTGAAAACATCGACAAGCGCTACGGCGGACTCTATGCGCTGCGCCGAGTGTCGCTGGAAATCGCAGCCGGGGAGTGCGTGGTGCTGGCCGGGCGCAATGGCTCCGGCAAGACGACTCTTTTGCGAATTGCGGCCCGGCTGGTGCGGCCCTCCTCAGGGAGTATCACTTTTGTAGACAGAAAGAATGGCGCGATAACAGCAGCATCGCAGACGGGATTCGTGGCGCATGCCACGATGGTCTACGACGAACTGACCGCCGAAGAAAATCTTTTGCTCTTTGCGCATTTGCTAGGAATCGCGGAACCTGCTGCGCGCGCCGAATCACTGCTTGCAGAAGTCGGTCTCACTGATCGCCGGAAGTCGCTCGTACGCACGTTTTCCAGAGGAATGCGCCAGCGGATGGCCATTGCGCGGGCGCTGCTGAACGGGCCTTCCGTCCTGCTGCTGGATGAGCCGGCGACGGGGCTCGACCCGCAGGGAGTGTCCTGGCTTGCCGGTACATTGCGGCAGATGAGAGATGCCGGCCGCACGATCTTGATGAGCCTCCATGGAGAATCTGAGATTTCTGCGCTGGCCACGCGCGCGGTTCGGTTGGAAGCGGGATCAGTGATTGCGGACTCGCGGACCGGTGCGAGTCTGCCTTCGATTTTGACGTTTGCAGGTGCATGAGTGAGCTTGTTTTCAAACACGGCTGCGCTACTCGGCAAGGAACTCCGCACGGAATTTCGTTCGCGTGAATTGCTCACGACGACGGTCGTCTTCATTCTGGTGGTTGTTGTGCTTTTCAGTTTCACGTTCGATGCAAGTTCCGCCGAATCCCGGCGATTCGCCGCCAGCCTCCTATGGCTTGCCTTTCTGTTCGCGGCATCACTCATGCTTCAACCATGTTTCTTGCGCGAGCAGAGTAACGACACGCTGAGCGCCCTGCGGCTTTCCGTCAAGGATCCCTTCGCGATATTCGCTGCAAAGCTCTCGGCGAATACGCTATTCCTGCTTCTGACGGAATTGCTGATGCTTCCGGTATTTTCGGTCTTATTCAACGTGCCGGTGTTTCCGGTTTTCGGAGAGCTCGTGGTGGTTCTTTTTTTGGGGAGCCTCGGAGTCTCCATCGCGGGCACGGCGCTATCTGCGATTTCAGCGCAAGCGCGCATGCGCGAGCTCCTGTTACCTCTGTTGCTGCTGCCCTTACTTACTCCTGTGCTTGTGGCGAGTACGAGGGTGACCCTTGCTCTGCTCGACGCGGAACCCTACATGGAGTGGAAGGGGATCGGATTTCTGTGTGTTTTCGACGTGGTGTTTTTGACGGCGCTGTGGCTTTTCGGCGAATATCTTCTGGAGGAATAAAGGCATGAAGAAGCACGCTTTGGCCAGCGCCGTGGTTTTTCTCCTGCTGGGCGCGGCTGCGTACGGCGCGCTATTCGTTGCGCCCACCGAGAAAACCATGGGGACGATCCAGCGGATCTTTTATTTGCACGTGTCGAGTGCGTGGACCGGGCTCACTACCTTCTTCATCTGTTTTCTCGCGAACCTCATGTACGTTTGGCGGCGTGAACCGCGCTGGGACTGGCTGGCAGTCTCCGCGGCGGAAGTTGGATTGGTGTTCACCACGGTCGTGCTGGTAACCGGGCCTATTTGGGCGCATCCGGTCTGGGGAATCTGGTGGACTTGGGATGCACGGCTCACTTCGACGTTTGTGCTTTGGTTGCTTTACATTTCTTACCTCTTGCTGCGCACCCTCGTCGAAGAACCCGACCGCCGTGCGTTGTTCAGCGCACTCTTTGGAATTTTCGCATTCATCGACGTGCCATTGGTTTTTGGCTCCATCCGCTGGTGGAGGACGCAGCATCCTCAGCCGGTGGTGATGGGCGGCTCGGGGTCGGGGTTGGAACCAACCATGTGGTATGTGCTTCTTTTTTCCTGGGGAGCGATGCTGAGCTTGGCTGCGCTGCTCGTGCGGGCGCGCTTTGAGTTTGAAGCTGTTCGGGGAGAAACCGAACTCGTGCGGCGTGAAGCGGAGGGAGTATGAAAAACCTGAATAGTGTGTTTGCCGCCTATCTCGCCGGATGGGGCATCTTTTTTGCCTACTACATCTCTATCGCGCGGCGGACCGCGGCCTTGCGCGAAGAGATCGAGCGATTGAAGAATTCTCTGAACCGGGCCAAATAGCTTGGCGGGAAAGAAGAGAGTCGGGATTGTTCTGTTTCAGCTCGGCGGGCCGGATTCGCTGGAGGCCGTTGAGCCGTTTCTGCTGAACTTGTTTCTCGATCCCGATATTATTCCACTCGGACCACTGGGCGTTTTGCGGCGGCCGATTGCAAAGCTGATTTCCTCGCGCCGTTCGAAGCCGGTTGCAGAAAAGTATTCGGAAATCGGGCGGCGATCCCCGATTGCGACTCTAACCGAGCGGCAGCGTGTGCGGCTGGTGCAGGCGGTCTCGCCATACATGGATCCCGTGGCTGTCACGGCCATGCGCTACTGGCACCCGATGACGTCGGATGCGGTTGCTTCCTTGCGCAAAGCTGGCGCATTGGATGAAATCGTCCTTCTGCCGCTATATCCGCAGTATTCGTACGCTACGACGTTGAGCAGTTTGAAGGAGTGGCGGCGCGTTGTGCAGCAAGCCGGATGGGAGCCGTCGTCCGTGCGGCCGCCAGAGCGCACGATTGAGCAGTTTCACGATCACCCGCTTTACATCCAGGCGCTTGTCGAACGCATCGGCTCGGTTCTGCGGCAATTTCCGGACAGCTCACGCATTCATCTTGTTTTCAGCGCGCATGGGTTGCCGATGAGCATGGTCGAAAAGGGCGACCCGTACCCAAAGCAGATCGAAGAAACGGTGCGATTGGTTTGTGAACTAGGCGCGAAGCTGCATTCCGGGTGGCCGAAAATTCATCTGCTTTGCTACCAGAGCCGGGTCGGGCCGAGCAAATGGCTGGAACCGTCACTTCCGAAGACGTTAGAGCGTCTCGGCCATGAAGGCGTGAAGGAAGTGTTCATTGTTCCCATTTCATTTGTGACGGAGCACATCGAGACGCTGCATGAAATCAATATCGAAGCTCGGGAAGAAGCGGAAAAATTTGGCATCGAAACGTTTCGCATGATGCCCGCGCTCGGAGATTCGCCTTTGTTCATCGCTGCGCTGAAGGATCTCGTATTACGCGCCGTCGGGCTCGCTGCCGATAGACGCTCTGAGCGACTTTCCACCGCGCCCCGTTGAAGGTATAATCCGCGACTTGGAAGATTTCCGATGACGTCCACTTACAATCCGAGCGTACACAAATTTGCGGCTTTCGTGGTCTGTTGGACGATCCTCCTTTTCGTTGCGGGGGCCCTGGTAACGTCACGAGACGCGGCGCTCTCTGTCCCGACCTGGCCCGGACCGGTCATGCCTCCCATGGTCGGAGGGGTTTTCTACGAACACTCGCATCGGATGATCGCGGGCGCTCTGGGAATATTTACGCTCATTCTGGCAGTGCTTGTCTGGACGAAAGAGAAGCGCTCGTGGCTAAGATGGTTTAGTGCGGTTGCCGTTGGCGGAGTCGCCGTGCAGGCGATTCTCGGGGGTCAGGTCGTCATCCAGCTGCTGCACTACTGGCTTCCCGTTCTGCATGCCTGCTTCGCGCAAATCGTCTTTGCGGCGGTCCTGAGCATTGCCGTGTTTACGAGCAAATGGTGGGTTTCCGATCAGCCGCAACTGGAAGATAGCGGGAGTCCCTCGATTCATTTTCTTGCCACTCTCAATGCCGCGGTCATTTATCTGCAGGTGATTCTGGGCGCCGGGTTTCGCCACAAGGAAATTCCGATCTGGCCGCATATGGCGGGGGCGCTGCTAGTGCTTGGCGTCGTCATTTGGACGGCGGTTGCGCTGCGCAAGCGGTTCGGGCAGTCGCGCGAACTTTCCAAGGCGCGTGTGATGCTGCACGCGATCTTTGGGACACAATTTCTGCTTGGCTTTGGAGCCTACTGGTCGCGGCTCACCACTGTGGACGCGCCGCAACCGATGCCGGTGATGGTATATCTGACCGTGATTCACACCGTGGTCGGAGCGATCCTCTTTGCGTTCTCGATTCTCGTCGTGCTGATGTGCTACCGCTTAATTCCGCGCGGCAGGGAAGCTCGTGCTGAAGCGGCGCGGCAGGTGAGCCCGGGATGAGCACGGCGCGGACCACGGAACTCACACTTTCGGCGCGCGCCAACGCGTATGTCGCGCTGACGAAGCCGGATGTTTCATTCCTTGTGCTCATGACGACGGCAGCGGGCTACTACATGGGCGTGCGCGGACCGGTCGGCTGGCTGCATATGGTTCACGCGGTTTTTGGCACGATGCTGATCGCTGCGGGGACGGCGGCCCTCAATCATTACATCGAGCGCGAATCGGACCGCTATATGCGCCGCACAGCCTCACGGCCGCTGCCAAGCGGCGTGCTGCAACCGCGCGAAGCGCTGATCTTCGGCGTCGCGCTCTCAATCGCCGGCGCCGTGGATCTCTATTTGGTAGCTGGGCCCCTTGCCGCGGGGCTCGGGATTGCCACTTGCCTGAGCTACTTGCTGGCGTACACTCCACTGAAGAAGCGCACGGTGTGGGCAACGTTCGTGGGCGCATTTCCCGGAGCGATTCCGCCGGTGATTGGCTGGGTGGCGGCCACAGGCTCTCTTGACCGCGGCGCGTGGCTTCTCTTCGCGATTCTGTTTCTCTGGCAATTCCCGCACTTCCACGCGATTTCCTGGATGTACCGCGAAGACTACGCGCGCGCGGGAATCATGATGCTGCCGGTGGTGGACCGTGAGGGCAAACGTACCTTCCGGCAAATCATTCTGTACGCGGCTGCGCTTGTTGCCGTGAGTTTGCTTCCGGCCCTGATGGGATTGGCTGGCATTCTGTATTTCTTCGGAGCACTGGTGACTAGCACGGCGCTGGTGCAGGTCAGTCTCTGGGCTGCCAGCAATAAAACGAACACGCGTGCCAAGTGGCTGATGCACGCCACTGTCATTCACATTCCCATCCTGCTGGGCTTGATGGTCTACGACAAGATCCCACGCTGATTGGGTCGCATCAGGAAGGACTTACTCGCAACGATGTTTTCGCACGCCGCGCTAAACGCTTCTCTAAACGGAATCAGCGCCATTCTGCTTGCCGGGGGTTACGCCGCGATCCGAGCAGGAAAGCGTGATGCACACAAGTACTTCATGGTTTCCGCCTTCGGAGTTTCGACCGTTTTTCTGGCTTCCTATCTGCTTTATCACTACCGCGTAGGACATGTGGTATTTCTCGGGCAGGGGTGGATCCGTCCGGTTTACTTCTCGCTCTTGATTTCGCACACCGTGCTGGCGATTGTGATCGTGCCGCTCATCCTGATCACATTGCGCCGCGCGTGGCTGGAAAAATTTGACAAGCACCGCCTCATTGCGCGATGGACTCTCCCACTTTGGTTTTATGTTTGTGTGACGGGGGTAATCGTCTATCTGATGCTGTACCAAATTTACGTGCCGAATGGTGCGTGAGATTCCCTCGAGATTGCGCGGATAGCGATTCCGCTAGAATAGCTGAGTGTTGTCCGAGCGGATGCCCGGGGGCATGAGTGCCCCGGTCTGAGAAGAACGAATAGCCTGCCGCGTTCCCGATCGGGGAAAGACGATGTGCCAGAAATCAGCGCTGGGCGTCGTGAATGCAACTCCCACAAAGCGCCGTTCCTGCTTCTCGCGCAGGGAAGTCACAACGCAGTCAATGGAGTTGGCGGTGTGTTCGTTGATGACTTTGACCAGCTGGCCGCTGAACAACGGAGTGTCCATGATAAGCAAGGCGCCGTCGGCGCTGACGATGTAGGTCGAGGCCTTGAGGTCGATAGTTTCGCCCTCCGGCAAGCGACACCGGACCGTCAAAGGAATCTGGAGGGGAAGGCGAGTGGTGCGTCGGCGCTCTGGATATCTGGTTCTTTGCATATAGGCAGCCTTTGCGGGGACGCTTGAGGCTTAATACTGGGATGTTGCCACGGCCGGGGTGAAAAGACAAGGATTTTACACAGGCTCACGTGGGTAACTTTTGGGGTGTACTGGAATTGTAGTTCCATTGACCCGGTGAGCAGATGTGCTTAGGCTGCAGAAGTCGCTGATTTGCTGTGCTTTACCCCTAGAATAACCGCATGCGGTTATGAGGGCTTGGGCTGCGGGACCGGCTAGGTTTTGGAATCCAGGAGACGATCGTGGCGCTGTTGAAGGACATGAGCTATGAGACGCGGATGGGTCACATTCGCAGCAGCGGGCGCGTCAATTCCCGCGTCGCGGTAGCCGTCGAGTGGAACGACGCGGGGAAAAAGCAGCGTGCCGAAGGACACACTGCAGATATCAGTGCGAAGGGCTGCCTGGCCGTGATACCGCAAGGATTCGCCGTTGGGCAAAAAGTACGCCTCCTTAACCTCACGAATCAGAATTCCTGCGAAGCCGTTCTGGTCTGGCGCGGACATGAGGGCCGAAAGGGTTGGGAGCTGGGGCTGGAGTTACAAGATGCCACTCCGGATTTTTGGGGGCTCGACGTTTAGTTCCTTTTCGGGTGGGCGTTTGAGCGGTTTCTCGAGGAGCTCGCAATGGGATTTCCACCGCCTCCAATGGCGATCGGTCCACTTTTTCCTTGCCAATCAATACCTTACAAACGTAGAGTTAACTAGGCCTTGGGGGTTTTCTGAAGGCGGTACCCATATATAGGAACCCAGTTGCCGGATCGCCCCGGCAAGGTTTTGCGCGCGCACTTGGAGTTCGCCGAGGGCGAGCAGGCGGAGGCAGAAACAGATGACTGCCATCATCACGGTTGCGAATCAAAAGGGCGGCGTCGGAAAAACTACGACGGCGATCAATTTGTCCGCGGCCCTGGCGCATCGCGGCAAACGCACACTGCTAATTGATCTTGATCCACAGGCCAATTCGACGATTGCGTTTTATGATTCGGGCGAAATCGCTACTTCGATGTTCGATGTGCTGAGCGACAGTCGCGTAACGATGACCGCGGTCATCAAGCCGACGAAAGATCCGCTATTGTTCCTTGGGCCGGGACGGCTGGCGCTGGCGAAGCTTGAGCAAGTGCTCGCAGGGCAATTTGATGCGCCCTTCAAATTGAAAGACGCACTTGGGCCGATCCTGAAAGACTACGACTACGTGGTTCTCGACACGCCGCCTTCGCTAGGAATTTTGACGGTCAACGCACTCGTGGCGTCCACTCATTTGCTCGTGCCCATTCAAGCCGCGTATTTCGCGATCGAAGGAACGGACGATCTGCTCGAAACATACGAGCGCATCCGCGCGCGGCCCAACCCGGGGCTGAAAGTTCTGGGAGTGGTCATCACACTTTTTGACAAGCGGACGAATATTTCCAAAGACACGCACGGGCAAATCCGCTCGGTGTTTGGCGAAGTGCTGTTCAAGACGAAAATTACGAAGAATGTGCGTTTGGAAGAGAGTCCGGCTTACAAGGAAACGATTTTGACCTTTGCGCCGAAGTCACCCGGCGCGATCGAGTATAAGAAACTTGCAGGGGAGGTTATCCAACGTGTCGAAGAGGATCGGGTTACCCGTCACGCTGAAGATGCGGCATGACGCGCACTACGTAGAATCGTTGACAAGTTATAGCGGCGCTGCTGTCGGGCGCATGATTCGTGTGGACCAAATCCGCCCGAATCCGGACCAGCCCCGCAAGGCGCTGGGAGACCTGCGCGACCTTGCGGACTCCATTCGCGAAAAGGGTGTGCTGGAGCCGCTGCTGGTGCGCTTTGTGCCGCGAGAGGACTGCTTCTATATTATTTCCGGCGAGCGGCGCTACCATGCGTCGCGGGCGGCGGGTTTGCGCGAAGTGCCTTGCATCGAAAAGACCGCCGACGACGCGGAGACGCTTGAAATCGGCTTGATTGAAAATATTCAGCGGAAAGACTTGACGCCATTTGAAGAAGCTGATGGATTGCACCGCTTGGGAGCGCAATTCGAATACACGCATGAGGACATCGCGAAGAAAATCGGAAGGGCGCGGTCTTCGGTAACGGAGACGCTGTCGCTGCGCAATATTCCGGATTCCTTGCGCAGAAAATGCATCGAACACGGGATCCTTTCGAAGTCCTTGCTGCTCCAAGTTGCGCGGCAGCCGACCGAAAAGAAAATGATCGAGATGTTTCACCGCATCATGCAGGGCGGGCTTACGCGCGATGAAGCGCGCCGCGAGCGCCGCGAGGAACAGGCCGGACCGCAGCGGCCGCAGCCGTTTATCTTTCAATTCGAGCCGCAAAACGAGACGTTTAAGTTCCGGATCCAATTCAAGAAGAGCCACGTTTCTCGAGATGAGCTAATTTCGACCCTGCGCGAAATCCTGTCGCAGCTTGAGGGGTCGTCCTCGGAAGCTGATTCAACGGCGGCTTAACTTTCCAAAACTGGCGGGGCAGGCTCCGCTCTCAAGTGTCATTTTCCCTTCCATGGTTGAACTCACGCCGAAGCAGATGAAGACGATGGAACGGCTGTTTGAGGCCGGTTTTCGCCCCGTTGCCATACCTCCTTACGAAAACGCTCTCTGTCTTAAGCGACGTGATTGCGCTGCGGTGCTTTCGCCAGTGCCAAACGGGGGCTTGAAAGTGCTTGCGCCCCCTTCGTACCTGGTGGCCGGCAGCCTGAGTGTGAAGCTCAAGCGGGGCTCCGGAGAAGTGTTTGTTTGGAAAAAGAATGAAGTGGAAGCGACGCCGGACAGACTGGAAGAGCTCGCCCAGTTCCGGCGAGACCTCATGCAGATCCTGGATTTCGTTCCACAGCAGTAAAATCGCCACAATTTGCAATTCCAAAAAACTCCCGTCAAACTGAATCGCTTATGGAAACCTACGACATTATTTGCATCGGGGCAGGGCCTACAGGCCTGGCGACGGCCATCGAGGCCAAACGCGCCGGCATGCGGCCGCTGGTCATCGACAAGGCCTGCCTCTGCAATTCGCTCTACCGCTATCCGGTAAACATGGTTTTTTTCACGACGCCAGAGCTGCTGGAAATCGGGGATTTGCCCCTGGTGTGTGCCGCGGAAAAGCCGACTCGCGGGGAGGCGCTAAAGTACTACCGCAGGGCTGCCGAGCATTACGGTCTGGAGCTGCGGTTGTATGAGCGCGTCATGGGAGTTGAGGGAAAGAACGAAGACTTTACCGTGGCGACCAAGACGGAGAAGGGAATCGAAGCAAAATATCATGCGAGAAAAATCGCTGTGGCCACCGGGTACTACGATCTCCCTAATCTGTTATGCGTGCCGGGGGAGAACCTGCCGCACGTTTCACATTACTACACCGAGCCTCATGCCTTCTGGAATCAGGATGTCGTGGTCATCGGTGGAAAGAATTCCGCGGCGGAAGCGGCGCTCGACCTCTATCGGAACGGTGCGAGGGTGACCCTGGTGCACCGCAACAAGGACTTGGGCGCAAGCGTCAAGTATTGGGTGCGGCCCGACATTGAGAATCGAATCAAGGCAGGACAAGTGAAAGCCTTGCTTGAAACCCGGGTTAAAGAGATCACGACCGAGGAAGTCGTGGTCGAGAACGGAGCCGGTGAAATGAGACTGCCTGCGCGACAGGTGTTTGCGCTAACCGGATATCATCCGGATTACGCTTTCATCGAAAGCCTGGGAGTGCAGCTGGACCCCGAAAGCCGCAAACCGAAACTCCATCCCAAGACGCTGGAGAGCAATGTGCCAGGGATTCATCTGGCGGGCGTAGTCACCGGCGGTCGCCACACTGGAGAGATTTTCATCGAAAACGGCCGGCTACATGGGAAGCAGATCATTGAAGGATTGAAGGGATGAGGAGGGAGAGACGACTGGTCCCATCGGTGATTTGCTGGGCCGTATCGCGTTTGTTAGACTTCTAACCTATGCCATCCATCGTACGCGAAGTGGTAGAAACTGCTGGAGCGCTGGTGAAGGGCTTCAGCGTGACCTTTCGTAATATTTTTCGCAAGACGGTCACGGAAAACTATCCGTACGAGCCTGTGCACTTCCAGCCGCGCTACCGCGGGATCCACGTCCTGCACCGCGACGAAAATGGATTGGAGAAGTGCGTGGGGTGCTTTCTCTGTGCGGCGGCGTGTCCAGCGAATTGCATCTACATTGAAGCCGCAGAGAATACGGATGTCAACCGCATCTCTGCGGGTGAGCGCTATGCCGGTGTCTATAACATCGACTACTCGCGCTGCATCTTCTGCGGATATTGTGTGGAAGCGTGCCCGACGGATGCCATCACGCACGGTCACGGCTTTGAGCTGGCAACCTACGACATCAACTCGCTCGTTTACCGCAAAGAACAACTTCTGGAAAAAGACGCAGTGCCCGCGGCTGTTCCTGCAAGATAAGTTCCTCCAACTCTAATCCTGACCCATCTTTCTTGCTGCGCCGAGAAGCGCCGGCATTCGCGATCCTGCACACGTCTCGATCTCTGCGCATTCGCGTCTCCTAATAAACATAAAGCAGCCAAAACGTAATAGGGGGACGCAGGCATGGCTGCGATGGAGTTGATGGCCGATGAAAACGGGGACAGGGCACGGATGTGCGGAGCCTGCGCGGGGGCTAGCCCGCTGGCTCGGAAGTGTGTTTCGTTTCACGGGCCGCCACGACGGCAACGCCCTCGCCCCCGCGCAACACTTTCGCCCGCGGCTGACCGAGTGGGTGGCGGATTTCGCCTTGGCAGGACAAGCGGCGCTCGACGGACCGGACTGGGCTTCTCGCATGGTGATGTTCCGCGTCTACTATCTCGGACTCGCGCCGTACGAGAATGCCCGGCATTTTCTTGGCTTGAGCGAGCGAAGCTGGATGAACTGGTCGGAAGAAATTCGCCGCCGCTGCGGTGCGGAGCTGCTGCGTCGCGGCATGTTCCCGCCGCGAAAATATTTTCGCGGCGAGGACTAGCGGCCGATCGGGACGCAGGAAAGGGCAGCTCCGCAAGATGATTTCCAGCATCGTGAAAATCACGATTACGCCGGAGTGGGTAGGGATTGCTGGACTTTCAAACGCGTTTTCCGAGCGCGTTGTCGGCGCAAGCTAGCCGCTGCCCTTAGCGGCACGCGGCGGCTTCAGAAACGTGCCTTTATCGAGTTCGCTAAAGGCTTGGCGGAGCTGCTCCTGCGTGTTCATGACGATGGGGCCGTACCACGCGACAGGTTCCTCGAGCGGCTTGCCAGAAACGAGCAGGAAGCGGATGCCGTCGTCGCCGGCTTGCACCATGAGTTCGTCGCCGCGATCGAAGAGGACGAGCGAGCGATTGTCGGCTTCGGGGGGAGGATTGGTGTCCGCCCAACTGACCGGCTCTGTCGGCACTTCGAGCGGTTCTGACGCGTTGCAGAATTTTCCGGCGCCCGCGAAAACGTACGCGAAGGCGTGGCGCGTGATTTCGACGGGAAGCGTCTTCCTGCGCCCCGGAGGCACGGAGACGTCGAGATAGATGGGGTCGGCGGCGATGCCGTCGACAGGGCCAGTCTTGCCCCAGAATTTTCCGCAGACGACGCGCACGTGCGTGCCGTCGTCGTCTTTGATCTCCGGAATGTCCAACGCTTTCACTTCCTGGTAGCGCGGGGCGGTCATCTTCAGCGATGACGGCAAATTCGCCCACAACTGGAAGCCGTGCATGCGGCCGGCGGGGTCGCCTTTGGGCATCTCCTGGTGAATGATGCCGCTGCCCGCGGTCATCCACTGGACGTCGCCGGCGGCGATGGCGCCGTGATTCCCCATGCTGTCGCCGTGCTCGACGGTCCCGGCAAGGACGTACGTGATGGTTTCGATGCCGCGGTGCGGATGCCACGGGAAACCCGCCAAATAATCTTCGGGAACATCGTTGCGAAAATCGTCGAGGAGAAGAAACGGGTCGAAGTCCGTGGTGTTGCCAAAGCCGAACGCGCGGCGCAGGTGTACGCCCGCACCTTCCATCGTTGGCTTGGATTTGATGAGCCGCTTCACAGGTCGAATCGACATGGTGCCTCCAGCAGGGAAAGTCTAACCCTTGGATGCAAAGCTGCCAATGGATGGTGACATCCTTAACCAGCGCCGGAGACGGCCCAGTTTTTTCGCCGTGAGGATGCTGCGTGGGCCAAGAGTCATGGCAGAGGTGCTGCTCTGCGGCGAAGTCTAGTTCAGAAGAAGAGGATCGCCGACGCGCAGGATTTTACCTGATTCGCTGGGAGCAACGCGCGTGTTTGTGGCCAGCCGGTAGAAATGGTCGAAGCGCACCTTTGGCGACCAGGGCGGCAGATTCGCCCGGCGCAGTTCGCTGAAGCGCTTCTGAAAGCCGGTGATATCCCCGCCCGTGTGCGGATTGCGTGGAGGAACCGCGCAACGCGCGCAGGGATTGCTGCCCTCAAACTTGACTTCGCCAATGCGGAAGCGCACAGCGCTGCGTTCTTCTTCACCGAAAAGCTGATCTTCCCAGAACGCCGGGACGTCATCGATTTCTAGAGTGGTGCGGAAGCGGAGCCGCACATCGCCTGCAGTCAAGCCAGAGAACCACGTGGAAACCACATCAAGCGAAGCGGCAGAGACAATGGTTGGGCCGTTGGCGATGGAGTCATCCGGAAAACCTTCGAGAGAATAACGGATGTTAATCTGCTGCTCGAAATACGCGCTGAACCACTCGGCGGCGCCAGCCGTATCGCCCGGAAACGCAAACGTACTTGTGGGAACGCCGCGCCGGTCCCCTGGAACCGAGAGCGTCACGGCAGTGAGATCCGGAGCGTACGCGGCGCGAATCAAGTGGACGGCGGGAGTGCGTTTGCCGTTCACCCACTGCCCGTCCGCGGAGTAGAGCGCCCAGACGCGGTCGAGCTCGAGGCCGCCGCCCGGACCGATGCGGGCTTCTTTCACAGGAACTGAATCCAGCGCCTTAATCGGATGAAGTTGGATGAGCGCCAGGCACGGGGAAACTGGGGATGAGTCCATGCGGAGATTTTAGCAGAGGCGAAGCAGCAGGTGACGGCTCTCGGCTGGAGAGGGCGGCACGTCTCATCCCGAGAAGCGCACCTGGCCGAAAATGAGCTTTGCCAGTAGCGCGCCGCCGACGAGAGCGATCGAGATGCTCAGGAGCGTGCCGATCAGAAAATATTCCGCAAAGCGCTCGGATTTGAATTCCGGATAGCGGGCGATCGATTTTGCCGTCAAGATCAGTCCGACCGTCGCCGGGGATTGCAAAAGCAACGCAGTAACAACTAGAAAGCGTTCCAGCCAGCCGATGTACAGCCCGGCGTTTTGCAATTGCTCGCTAGTCCTTTCCTGCGAATGGCTCTTTACACCAGCCGCCAGGGAACGAACGAGGAAGCGGATCAGATATCCGCCGCTGAAGACCACGCCCACGTAGATCACCGGCACGGCAAGAAACTTGTTCGGTATAGCCCGGGGATTTTGAATGAAAGAGCTGACTTCGCCGAACGGCACGGCAGGGGTCAGCAGCCATGCGGCGAGCCCGACGGTGAGGAAATGCAGGAGCTGATCGCTTATGTAGGCCAAGGACCCATCGCAGGCCGGATGCCTTCTAGCAAGCTGCATTTTAGCCAGATCGAGCAGCAGGTGAACGAGCGTCAAGCCGAGAATCACAAGGTGCGTTCGCGGCAAGAGAATGGAGCCCCGCAGGACAAAGCCCGTGATAATGACGGCGGAGAAATAGTGAATGAGCCCGTGAAGCAAATAGCCCGCGGCCTTTCCGCGCCGCTTTTGCTCGACGAGGCGTGCCGTCTGAAAAACAAAATCGGTCAGCAGATGGCCCAGGTAAATCGCTAGAAAGGCTCGAAAGAGGATTTGCATGATTCTGTACAAGTTTCCGTTCTTGTACGTTTCCGTACAACTAGCAAAAAGTGCGTTCGATTAACGATCCAGCCACCTTAACCGTTTCGGATAATTGCCAATAATACCCCCTCTTGAGATTTCTGGAAACAGTGGAAGCGTCGAGTTTGAGGCGTTTGGCGGTTTGCTCGAGCGTCGGGGTATCCAGGAATTCTTCGATGGTCTCCCACTGTTTTTCGGTGATCTTGAGAACCAGCGTGTCGTGCAAGCCGTAGATCAGATTGATCGTGCTGTTGAAGCCCGCGTTGCGGGATTCAATGGCGGTTAAAACGTCGAATTTGAAGAGACTGCTGGTCTTTATGTTTTCGATGGCCCCGCGGGCGCGTTGAAAGGCCTCGCCGCCAAGCCTGTTAACCGGCGGCTGAATGCGGTCGGAAATGCGGCCGAAGCCGACACCGATCCGGAGCGACAGAGGCCGCAGCGCCCTGCGGAGGTCCAAAATGACGGCGGGGACCGACGCCAAGTCGCGGGTAACGGTCTGAAATTCATCGCCGGCAGTAACGGAATACGGTAGCTGGATAAGCTTCTTGCGCAGGTGGCGTTTGGAGACGGCAGCAAGCTTTCTTCCGAGCAAGCCTCGAATATCCGTCCTGGCACGGGATTCCAGGACGTCCGCGATCAATACGCCGTAGATTGTGGAAGACATAAGATAACCCATCCAAGGGTACCCATTTGTACGAAAATGTGCAAGTTTGTATTTTTGTACGAAAACGTACAAATTCTTATATTTGTACAAATACGTACAAGTGCGGAAAACCAGGCACTTGCGGAAGAATATTCTGACCAACGCGTCCTAATTTTCTTCAGGCATCTTTATTATGTGCGCGTGCCGTACGTTTACGGCGAGCCGAAGGGAAGCTGGTCCGTCGATTCGGCGGTGCTGCGCGACGCGCAAAGCTGGCGGCGCTTTTTCCGCGAGCAACGAATCGCTTGGGTTTTGCGCGCTCCGGAGTATCCGAAGAAACTGGGCCGGCGCTTCTGGAACTCGAGTCGGAGGGCGTGCTTGTGCCATTCGCCGAAAGGGAAGTGAGCGATTTTGACGGCAATCGCCTGCAAGGCCAGCGAAAGATTTTTCGGGCCACGCTGCTCGCCGTGAAGCAGTAGTAAGAGTTCGCCGCAACGTTTTTCGCCATAACAAGAGAGTGGAGGTGGTGCGTGGAAACGCAAACGGAAGTGGTGTCGCTCGTCAATATTTCCACGGAAAAGTGGCCGCCGCGCCAGCGTACCTATTTTGGCGCGCTGGACGTGCGTTCGCCGGAGCCAGGGGAGCCCTACGCCGTCACCATGATTCGCGGCTGCGGCGGTGATCCCCGCCGAAGATCTAAAACCGCTCTACGACTTCACCATCGATTGCAAAGCCTGCCAGGCGAAGCTAACCGCCGCGCAAGCCGATCTCACCGATGAAAAAACCAAGACCGCCGCGCTCGCCAAGGAGCGGGACCACGCCCTTCAAATCGCACGCGGCGGCAGCCCCTTTCGCCGCATCGCCCGCGCCGCCAAATGGTTCGTCATCGGCGCCGCCGCCGGCGCCATCACCGCCAAATCCGCCCACTAGCTCCACGCTCTTGCTGCTTCGGCACGTTCTTAAGGTATAATCCGCGCACCTAAGCACCTCAATGTCACCACCTGACATTCCGGCAAGCGGAGCCACGTTGGGTCCCGAAGGATCACCTCCTTCAGGCAAGAAGCTCGATTCTTGGGGTGAAATCGCGACATATCTCGGCCGCGAAGTGCGCACCGTGCAGCGTTGGGAGCGAACCGAAGGCCTCCCCGTCCGTCGCCACGAGCACAAAAAAAAATCCACGGTCTACGCTTACACGGGAGAACTCGACGCGTGGATAAAGCAGCGTCAGCCCAAGGACGACCCCGAAGCCGACGCCGCGTTCGTGCCCGAGCCGGATGTGGATGCTCCCCCGGGAAAAGCGAATGGCGATCCCACTCTTGCAGACGACACACCCGCCGACGCGATCACGGATGAGCCTGCCAATCGCATGACGCGCCTTGGGAAATGGCTAGGCGTGGCAGCCATCGGCTCCGCCCTTCTTTTCCTCGTGACCTTGGGGTTTTATCAGAAGTTCCATGCCGGAGCGGTGAAGCAGGAAAATGTCCGCCTCGTGGTCCTACCTTTCGTTAATCTGAGCGGCGATCCCAATCAGAACTATCTCAGTGCCGGCTTGACAGACGTCATCACTACGCAACTCGGCCGCCTCGACCCGCAGCACATCCGCGTCATCGCGCCCACCTCCGCCAGTGTCATGTCCGGCAAACCGATCGGCGAAATCCGCCAGGCGTTGAACGTGCAATACGTTCTCGAAGGCAGCGTCCAGCGCGTCGCCAATCAAATCCGCATTGACGTCCGTCTGATTCAGGCCAGCGACGAAGCGCAAGCCGGTTCGGCCTCCTTTACGCGCGACCTCTCTGATTTTCTGCAAGTCGAGTCCGATGTCTCCGAAGCGGTCGCGCGAAAGATGGTGGCCACTTTACCCGGAGCGTCGACAACGGAATCGGCTTCCTCAGCGAAGCATCTCGGTATTGTCACAGTAGAGGCAGCCAGCAATTCGAGCGACGCTTACCTCAAAGGAGAGATCCTCTGGACGAGCCGTGGCGATTTGAAAAAAAGCATCGCTCTCTTTGAAGAGGCAATTCAGCAGAATCCTTACAACGCGCAAGCCTACGCGGGCCTAGCGAACGCGACAGCCATCATCGGCCAGGTGCCCAACGACGGCATGCCGCCGCAAGAAGCAAAGCCCAGGGCGCGCGAAGCCGCGCAACATGCTCTGGATCTTGACCCACGGCTGGCGGAGGCCCACGCCGTGCTTGGCAATGTGGCAATGAGCTACGATTGGGATTTTGAAACCGCGGAAAAAGAACTCAGGGCCGCCATCAATATGAATCCCAATTATCCTTTTGCTCACGAATGGTATGCCCACTTGCTCATGGCGGAAGGTCGCTACGACGAAGCTCTCGCCGAGAGCCGTCACGTTCTCGAGCTGGAGCCGGCGACACCGCTCTTCCACGCGGTGCGCGTGGAAACTTTCTACTACGCCCGCAAGTACGATCAAGCCATCGAAGAAGCCAAGGGCGTAGTGAACAGTAACCCGAATTTCGCTCTCGCCTACTACTGGCTCGGCTGTGCCTACCGGGAAAAGAAAATGTACGGGCAAGCGATTGCGACCTTCGAGCGGGCCAGGCAACTCACTTCCGACTCGCCCTTCATGGTCATGGCCTACGGCCACGCACAGGCTCTGGCTGGAAACGCGATCGAGGCGAGGAAGGCCCTCGGCCTCCTGGTTAAGATGCAGCACGACCGGCCCGTCCCGGACCTCTATCTGGCCGCGATCCATGTAGGACTCGGGGAAAAGGATGAGGCGTTTCGCCTTCTGGACAAGGACTACCAGAAGCGCATCGACCGCCTCATCTATCTCCGTGTGGAACCCATGGCCGACCCCATTCGCTCCGACCCCCGGTTCGCCCATCTCCTTGCCAAGATCGGCCCGCACTAGCCTTCCTCAGCAGGCCCCGCTAGGGGGAGACCAGCCGGTAGGGAAGTGCTTCCTGTCCGAGTGTTCGAGCTACTCTTGCCCGACCACAAGTTGTGCAGCGACCCCAGCGTGATCTGATGGCCAAAGTCCACCCGGCGTTTTCGTGGCTGGGTCTACACCGAAGAGTGCAATGTTTTGTGCTTCGATGTTGCCTCTGTGCTTGGCAGCAGGTGAATCCCGGAACGAGAGGAAAAATCTCCGTCCTAGCAAACCAAAAAAAAGATGTGTAAAAGGCAAAGATTCCGTTTGACATCGCGTCCCATAAGTTATATTATGTTAACTAAGAAATCGGGCTAAGCCTATGACCCGCTGGCAAGAACGAAGGCCTTTTCCTGGCTACCCTCTCCGATCCCTACTACTTCTGTTGAGCTTTTCCCGATTTTTGCTGTGCGAGTTCGTAGTTGATGTACTGCTCGAGGAGGCTTTGGTCGGCGCCGACCATGCGGCGTCCGTTGACAAAAACGGTTGGCGTGCTGTTGACTTCGAGGAGCTGGCCGTTAGCGCGGCTGGCTTCGATGGCCGCTCCTGGCTCCGGGCTAGCCATGCACGTCTTGAATGTCTCGCCATTTAGTCCGGATTGGGCCGCATAATCTGACAGCTTGGTCCAGGCGTTTGCAGCGGAGATGATTTCCTGATTGTCGTAGATCAGGTCATAGATCTTCCAAAAGGCCTTGGGGTCCTGCTGGTAGGCGCACCGTCCCGCGATGGCCGCGGTGCGAGCCCAGGGATGGACCTGTTCGAGGGGAAAGTCCTTGAAAACAACGCGGACCTTGCCCGCGTAGTTCGGCAGGACTGCGCGCAAAACATCGTGCAGCTTCTTGCATACCGGGCACTCAAAATCCGAGTACTCCACCAGGGTGACGGGAGCATTCTTGTCGCCTACCGAAGGCGCATCGTTCATTTGGATCTGCGCGCGAGTTTCGGCCAGCGGATCCTTCGTCATGTCAGAAAGGTCCCCGCGAAAGAGAAACTTGCCGTCCTTGCTGACATAAAACTTCACCGTCTGCTTGTTGCCCTCGATCACGACATCAATATTGGTCTCTAGAATCCCTTCGACGGCGGTGCCCTTCAGGGGGCCGGCCGCAAGCTGCACATTGGGTCCGAACGCATAAACATTTCGTAGATAAGCTTCGATGTTTTTCTGTGTTTGCGACGAGGCAGTCGAACCTGCATTCGCAGCCGGCGAGGTGTTCTGCTGGGCGTGCATGGGGGTGGCCGAGAGAATGAATGCTAGAGTGGCTGTGGCTTTTTTCAAGTGGACCTCTAGTCTCAGGGAATGAATTTCTGTGCGATCGGGAATGGCCTGCCGAAACCAAAAGCGCGCGAAGTGATTTTCAATCCCGGTGCGGCCTGTTTGCGCTTGTATTCGCTGCGATCCACCTTGAGTGCGATGTCGCGCACCATCTTCAAATCGAATCCGTAATGATCGGCGATCTCCTGCGGGCTGCGCAAGTCCTCAATGTACGCCTTCAGGATGCGGTCAAGCACGTCATAGGGCGGCAGGCTGTCTTCATCTTTCTGATTGGGCCGCAATTCGGCCGATGGCGGCTTCTCGATGGTCGAGCGGGGAATCAGTTCCCTTTCGCGGTTAATCCACCGCGCCAGCTCGTACACCATCAGCTTCGGCACATCGGAAATAACGGCAAGTCCTCCGGCCATGTCGCCGTACAGCGTGCAATAACCCACCGCGATTTCCGATTTGTTTCCGGTGCTAAGCACCATCGAACCGAATTTGTTGGAGAGCGCCATCAAGTAATTCCCGCGGATGCGCGCTTGAATGTTTTCCTCCGCCACGTCCGCCGGCCGCTTTGCGAACACGGGGGCCAGCGAGTGCAGGTACTCTTCAAAAACTTCAGTGATGGGCACCGTAACCAACTGGATGCTGAGATTCTTTGCCAGTGTAACAGCGTCGGCCTTGCTGCCCTCGGATGAAAACGGCCCCGGCATGGAAACGCCGAGCACATTCTCCGCCCCGAGAGCATCCACCGCGATCGCTGCCACCACGGCGGAATCAATTCCCCCGCTCAATCCGACGAGCACTTTTTTGAAGCCGCATTTCTGGACGTAGTCGTACGTCCCGGTGACCAGCGCGCGATAGGCATAGGCGATTTCTTCGTGCGGCAACGCGTGGAGTTCCCCTTGCCCCGTAGCGGTGTCGAACAGTACGAGGTCCTCCTGAAACGCAAATGCTTGTGCGGCGACTTTGCCGTCCGCGGTCAGCGCCATGCTGGCCCCGTCAAAAATGAGGCTGTCGTCACCCCCAACCTGATTCACGTAGATGACCGGGCGGCGATGAGTGATCGCGATCGACCGAAGCATTTCAAAGCGCAACGAACGCTTGTCAATGGTGTAGGGCGAAGCTGATATATTCAGCAGTACGGTAGTTCCCTGCCCAATAATTTCTGTCACGGGGTCGCGGTCGTAAAGGCGGTTGGCCCAGAAGTTTTTATCGTTCCAGACATCTTCGCAAATCGTGATGCCCAGCTGCTCGTCGTTAAAGCCGAATACCGTTTGCCGTTCCGCCGGCTGAAAATAGCGCGATTCGTCGAAGACGTCATACGTGGGAAGCAGCATCTTGCTTTGCTCGAAAACCACGCGCCCGCCGCAAATGACCGCCGCCTTGTTGGCGATGGACTTTCCTGTTCCATTCTTTACCCGGCCAGCGTAACCCACAATCGAAGGCAGTGGAATTTTTGCAGCAAGGTCTTTCAACTCTTTGTGATTGCGCTCGATGAAAGCGGGGCGCTCCAGAAGATCCTGCGGAAGATAGCCGCAGAGGCAAAGCTCGGAAAATACGGCGAGTTCGGCGCCGCGTTGCTTGGCTTGCGCCGCAAGGCTCAGAATGCGAGCCGAATTCCCTGCAAAGTCGCCGACGGTAGGATTGAACTGCGCGAGCGCTATTTTCATGCCCGGACTTTAGAATACGGTTGGTTCTCGCGGATTGCAAACGGCGGCACGATTTCTTTCCCGCTCGTTGCGTCGCCATGTCCGATCAATTCCGATTTTTCGGTTTCCGTGCCAGCAGGCTGGCAATTCCCTGCCCGGCTCGCAGCTCGCGATGGAAAATCACGCGGAGTTCCGGAAACACATTTCGAAGTTCGCCGGAGTTCAGAAGATACTCCGGATTCCGCGGCCCCCCGTCAAATGCAAGCTGGGCCTGCGTAAACGTCTCAAACAGCAGGAAGCCGCCCGGCCGAAGCGCTCGCTCCAATCCCGGAAAAAGCGATCGCTGCAAATATTGAACGCACAGAATCAACTCGAAGGCGTTTTCCGGAACGTGCAACTGCTCGAGGTCCGCTTGCACCAGGTCTATTCCGCCATGATGGCGTTTGACGATTTGCTCTGCACTGCTGATGCGGCGAATTGGAATCCCCTCCGCACGCGCACGCGCCTCGAGCACTTCAAGCCCTGCGCCGGACCAATCCACGGCGGTGACGTGCTGGCCGCGCGCACCCAAGAGGAGCGCGTGCCTCCCTGTGCCGCACGCCACGTCCAGCGCAGGCCCGCGCGGCAACAACGGCAAGAGTTCCCCTACGATGCTGGCAGGCTCAGTGGATTGCGCCGCAGCCGTAAGCCTGTACTTTTCATCCCAATCCGATTGGCTCGACGACATAAAAAAGGCTCCTGAACGTAACGCTCAGGAGCCAAGAAATAGTTTGGAAGCGTACCTTCTGGTTGGGCTTCCGCAGTTAGACGCTGAAGGAGCTGCCGCAGCCGCATGTGCTCTTCACGTTGGGATTATTAAATTTGAATCCCGCACCTTCGATGGTTTCGATGTAATCGATCTCAATGCCTTCGAGGTACATGGAACTCATCTGGTCCACCGCAACCTTCAAACCGTCAAACTCGAAAATCTGGTCCGCATCCGTGGTCTGGTTCTCAAACGCCATGTGGTACTGAAAACCCGAGCAGCCGCCGCCGACTACTGCCACGCGCAGCGCGACCGGCACCGGCGTCTGCATGTTCATGATTTCCTTGACCTTAGTGCTTGCAACGGGCGTCAAATTGATCATAGCTTCCCTTGGCCTCCGTTCGCAGGCGCACCTGCGATGCTCACAACGCAGACAGTATAACAAAATTCTTCGACTGCTGCACTGCGCCCCTGTTCCTGTCACGAAACGCCAACTAGGCCGCGTTTCGACAAGGTCGGACGCTTCGCATACAATATGATGCTTCTATGAGACATAAAGTCACCTTGATCCCCGGCGAAGGAATCGGGCCGGAAGTGGCCGCGGCCACGCGCCGCATCCTGGAAGCCGCGGGAGTTCAAATCGATTGGGAAGAGCTCGAAGGACGCACCGACAAGACCACGGAGCGCGGACAGCTCGTCAATCAATTGGCCGTGGAATCAGTCCGAAAAAATCACGTAGCGCTGAAGGGGCCCATGGCCACGGCCATCGCGGGCGGCGCACCCAGCGTCAATGTGGCGCTGCGCAAAACGCTAGATCTTTACGCGAATCTGCGCCCCGTAAAGAATCTGCCCGGCGTGAAATTGCATTTCGACAACGTGGATCTGATCATCGTACGGGAAAACACTGAGGATCTCTATTCAGGCCTCGAGCATGAGGTTGTCCCGGGCGTGGTCGAGAGCCTGAAAATCATAACGGAGAAGGCTTCGACCCGCATCGGCCGGTTTGCGTTTGAATACGCCAAACGCCACGGCCGTAAAAAGATTCACGCCATTCACAAAGCGAACATTATGAAGCTCTCCGACGGGTTGTTCCTCCGATCCGTCCGGGCAGTCGCGGCGCAGTTTCCCGAGATCGAATACAAGGAGCTGATTGTCGACAACGCTTGCATGCAGATCGTCATGGACCCGCAACAGTTCGATGTGCTCTTGCTTCCAAATCTGTACGGCGACGTGATGAGCGATCTGGCTGCCGGCCTGGTGGGGGGACTCGGCGTGGTGCCCAGCGCCAATATCGGCGACGAGTGCGCGATGTTTGAAGCCGTCCACGGCACCGCGCCTGATATTGCCGGCAAGGGACTCGCAAATCCAACAGCCCTGTTGATGAGCAGCATTCTCATGCTCGACCACCTGGGAGAGCGCACCACCGCGCGCAGGATTGAATTAGCGCTGGAAAAGGTCTACCGGGAAGCGAAGCACACCACGCGCGACGTCGGCGGACCCGCCGGCACGGATGAATTCGCCGAAGCCGTCATCGCCGCTCTTCCTACGAAATAATTCGCTCCAGACCTCGTTTGCCCCTTTTCTGGAGCCCGCTTACACTCTTTCCTTTCGCTCTTCGCCCATGACTGCCCTCCAAACGCTCCGTGCCGAATTCCGCCCGACCCTCCGGCTGGCTATCCCGCTCGTTCTCGCCGAACTCGGCTGGATGAGTATGGCCATTGTGGACACAATGATGGTGGGCCGCTTGCCCAACAGCGCGACGGCCATTGCCGCGGTCAGCCTCGGCGGCATTCTCGTTCACGTTCTGGCCTTCTTTGGCGGTGGACTTCTCGTCGGATTGGACACCCTTGTTTCGCAGGCCTTCGGAGCCGGGCAGCGTGAGGATTGCCATCGTTCGCTTGTGCACGGTATCTACCTCAGTCTGGTCCTCACACCGTTTCTCATGGCCCCCGTCTGGTTCTTTGATTCCCTGCTTCGCTATGCGCGCATCTCGCCGGACATCACCGCTCTTGCGGTCCCCTATTCCAAAGCGATGGCCTGGGGCACGCTGCCGTTGCTGCTCTATTTCGCCGTGCGGCGATGCATGCAGGGGATGAACATCGTTCGTCCCATCGCATTTGCTCTTGTGACTGCGAACCTTATCAACGCCGGCGGCAACTGGCTCCTCATTTATGGCAAGCTCGGGGCGCCAGCCATGGGAGCCGTCGGCTCGGGTTGGTCCACGGCCTGGGCGCGCATCTATCTCGCGGCGGTCCTTGTGGGCTATCTGCTCTGGTACGACCGCAAGCATCGCACTCGCTTGCTGCGCACGCCCATTCAACCGGATCTGATGCGCATCCGTCGTCTGATCGCTCTGGGTTTCCCCGCAGCCATGCAGATTAGCCTGGAGATTGGAGTTTTTGCGTTGGTCACTGCGCTGATAGGGAGGCTCGGAGCAGTTTCGCTTGCGAGCCACCAGATTGCGCTGAACACCGTTTCCTTGACCTATATGGTCCCCCTGGGCATTTCGTCGGCTGCTGCCGTGCGTGTCGGCCAGGCGATCGGCCGCAGGGATCCGCAAGGAGCAGCCGACGCCGGCGGCAGCGCCATTTTTTTCGGTGCACTGTTCATGACCCTTGCGGGGATCGCTCTGTTGCTCTTCCCGCGCGCGATTGCGCGGCTCTACACGCCCGACGCGGCGATTATCCGCAGCACCGTGCTCCTCCTGGCGGCCGGTGCTGCGTTTCAATTGTTCGACGGCATTCAGACGGTCGCGACCGGCGCGCTGCGCGGAGCAGGCGACACGCGCACGCCCATGCTCTGTCATTTCACAGCGTATTGGATCATCGGCCTGCCCCTGGGTGCCTGGTTGTGCTTCCGCAAAAACATGGGAGCCTTCGGATTGTGGGCGGGCCTCAGCCTGGCGCTCATCTTGATCGGGATCGTTCTGCTCTTCGCCTGGCGCCGCACCGTCCGCAAATTTAGCGCTGCAGTTTGAACTTCACGCGCGTCCCGCCAACTGAACAAAGGTACAGGTTTGAATTTCCTATGCCGCACGTATTCAAAAGACTACGCGGAATTGCAAGCTTCTGGATTGCCGCACGCACCGCATTATTCTGGTCCTGTGCGCAGCGTGCGTGGGCGTTTCCCCACGAGCCGCTGCCCAACGGAAATCTGTCGTCCAAGTGGAGTATTCATGTCCAGACGAAAAGATTGGCTGATTCTAATCGGCGCCGCGGCCCTCTTTCTCTTCGTCCCACGCCCGGCGCGTGCCCAGCAGCCGCCCATTACTTCCGCCGATTCCGACGATGGGGATGATGAGAAGCCCGTGCCCATCGCCAGTTTGACGATTACGCCCTCCGAAACCGGCCGCGCCGAGGTGAATTTCTACATCACCGCCGGTGAACCCTCGACCCGCTCCGAAAACCAAGCCGCCGTGGAAAAGTCATTGGGTTGCAATCTCGAACTGGACCCACGATTCAACCGAGTGAGCACCGCCGTGTACGGCGCCTGTAACCTGCCTCTCTCGGCCGTTGACTTCCATCGTGAGGGCCGCATCCGGGTCGCGCCGCTAGCCGACTACGCCAGGGCAAAAAAGATCGAACGCCTCGTGGTCATGATTTATCTTCCGGATACGGACACGTTTGACTCCCAGCCTGCGCCGACCTCCCCTGCCTTCGGGAAGCTGAGACTCTCCTCCAAGGCGCTTCGGAGATTGGATCGAAACCGCGTCTACTCCTGGCAACTGGATTCGAGCGCTCCGGAAGCCATCACATTTTCCTTTGGTTATTCGCAGAGCTCCGTCCATCGCGCCGAGCTGGTCCTCGCCCTCGTCCTCGTCGTCCCTGTGCTCTTCGTTTATTGGCTTGGGCGCAAAGCGCTCTCGGCCCTGGACACCGACAAAGCTGCTGTCTGGTTTAGCTACATGCGTTACCTACAATGGTCGCTCACCGCCGCGCTCATCGCCTGGTGGATTGCCTCCGAATCTATTCATCTTGTTCCTCTTTCGAAGTTTCTTTCGACCGAATGGTTCGCGGCGGCGTGGAACTTCCCGGTCACCGCGATCGTTGTGGACTGGATTCCGCCGTGTCTCGTTTGGATCCTCTGTTTTGCGCTTTCTCACCCTGTTCAGGAAAAACTTCGCGGGCTCAAGTGGACCAGACGCGAACTCATTCTTCAGGGAGTCTATTCCGTTTGCGCGGCGTTGATCCCGCTGGCGATGTTTCTCACCGGCCTGCAAACGCTTGACTCCTCGAATTTCCAGAAAGGGCTGCTTTGGTTCGTCGGAGCCATTTTCGTGCGCCTGGTGGCCGCCGGTGCGCTTCAGAGATTGATGGGCACGCTGCCGCAGTCGCTGACCACGGGTGACTTACGCGACCATGCCTTTGGCCTGGCACAGCGCCTCGGCGTTAAGCTGCAACAGGTCTACGTGGTCCCCGCGGGGAAAGGGCAAATGGCCAATGCCTTCGCGCGGACGGGAAACACCATTGCGTTCACGGATTTTCTTCTGCAGCGTATGTCGCGCCCGGAAGTGAATTACGTACTGGGCCACGAACTCACACACCTAAAGCTCAAACACCCAGGAAAAATCGCAGGCGCGCGCGTTGCCAGCATGTTCGGCGCGTTCTTTGTCGTCGGCATGGCCGCGCCATTCGGTCTCGAATCCCCCGTCCTTCGCTACGGCATCATTTTAGCGGTCGTGACGCTCTTCCCGCTCTTCTGGTCGCGCCGGTTTGAATATGCCGCCGATGCGGGGGCCGTGGAACTCACTGCTGATCCCCGCTCTGCAATCTCTGCTCTGTTCAAACTCTCGAGCTTGAACATGATGCCGCTTCATTGGAGCAAGTGGAGCGAGAAATGGCTGACGCATCCTTCTTCGCTGCGCCGGGCGCAAGTGAAATCGCCGGCGCGACCGTCGCGCAGAGCGACCATTACATTCTTCCAGCGACTATTGCGCCCGGCGCAAAGGTTCTATCCACGCAGACAAAGCAAAAGAGCACCATCCGCGCGACAATGGCCCTGCTGGAAGCTTTGATTCTTGTGCCGGTTGCCTTTGCGTGGCTGGCTCGCTTTTACGCGAAAGACCCCGTTCTGCACCGGACTTTCTACCTTGTGGGGCCAATCGCAGCTATCGCAGCCTATTTCGTGTTCGCGAATTTTGCGCCGCTCTCGGGACTACGCGAACTCATCGTGGCATTAAAAGCGAAACTCTTGAAGGAAAGCGTACAGGCAGACTCCTGGGGCGGTGTCACCGTGGGATTCGCGCCCGCGCCATCGCCACGGATCTACGAGCACAACACAAATTGGGACATCGGGAGCTTCTTCATTCGCTCGGACCGGCTGTGTTATTGTGGCGAAGAAACAAAATTTGCCCTGAGGCGCGACCAGATTGCGGCTATCGTTCTTGGTCCTGGAATTCCCGGACTCCTGACCAATCGGCGAATCTACATCGCCTGGAAAGACGCCGACCTCGGCCGCAGCGGCACTTTCAATATTGGATGCATCGAGGGCGGTTCCATTCTCGAAATACGGCGCAAGACCACGCAGCTTGAAGGAGTTCTGCAAAATTGGTGGAAAGCTTCAGCCGATACCCGGCCGTTGCCGCCGCAACTCGCTGAGCTTACTTCCCCGCTCATTGGAGCCGTCACCAGCGTGGTTCCCAACGCCAACTGGAGATTCGGCAAGATTCTGAAAGAACTTTGGCTGACGGGGGTCATCGCTGCTATCGTCGCGGTTCTCTGTGGACTTCCCTTCCAGCTGCTTACCTATTTGTTTTCAATGCCTGCTTCTCGCGCGGGAAGCATACTCGCCGTGCACTCCCCCGGGGCCGGTTGGTACGTCGTCTGTGTAGCGGTAGTCCTGCGCGCCCTCGCGCTCATTCAGTTCTTGAGCTACAAGGACAAATCCTTCGTCGCGGCGCCAACGTTGGGAGTATCTTCTCCGCCTGTGCCAAGCACCCCATCTCCGGCTCCGAAGTCAGAAACCGGAGGAGTACTTACGCACTAAGAAGAGTCCCGGCGAGCGTCACGGCCCAATTACATTTTGTAGCGGCCGAGGTCGTCGTCGGAAAGGCCCTCGAGCCAGGAGCGGAGCTGTTCGTTGGTGTTGCGTTCGGAAAACGCGCTGGAGATTTTGGAATTTTTCAAGACGGCTTCGTCCACGAAGATGGGGCAGTCCATCCGAAGGGCAAGGGCTAGCGCATCGCTCGGACGCGAATCGATGGTCATCATCTGTCCTTCGCGTTCCACCCAGATCAATGCGAAGAAAGTGTCGTCTTTCAAATCGTTCACGACGATCTTCTGCACGCGCACATCCAGTCCCAGCAAAACGTTCTTGAGCAGGTCGTGGGTCATCGGGCGCGGCGTTTGCACTTTCTCGATTTCCAGCGCGATAGCGTTCGCTTCGTACACGCCGACCCAGATCGGGAGGATCGCCTGCCCCTGCACATCCTTCAGCACTACGATGGGCATGTTCGTGACGGGATCCATCATCAGGCCGCGGATTTTCATCTCCACTTCCATTGAGGCCTCCCCTGATCTAAAAGACCTGCTCGCCCGCCAGATTGTTCGGACCTGCTCCCGTAACGTAAACCTGCACGTAGGTTCCCAGAAGCTCTTGCGCTTGGGAAGTAAAATTTAGCACCCGGTGCGACGTTGAATACCCAAACCACTGGTTTTCGCGGCGCGATTTTCCGCTGACCAGCACCTCAAACGTCTTTCCGAGCAGTGCTTCGTGCTTTTTCGTTTGAATTTCGCGCTGTTTGTCTTGTAACGCCGCCAGCCGCCGCCCCTTTTCTTCTTCTGGAATCGCATCCGGCATCGCGAGAGACGGCGTGTTCGGCCTCGGTGAATACTTGAAGGAAAACAAATTGTCGTATTGCACTTCATCCAGCAAGTTCAGGGTCTCTTCGAAATCGGATTCCGTCTCTCCCGGAAAGCCCACGATGATGTCGGTCGTGATGGCGATGGGCCGGCTCGCGCCCCGCATCATGGCGATCTTTTCCAGGTACTCTTCGCGCGAATACGTGCGCTGCATTGCTCGCAGCACTTTCGTCGAGCCGGATTGCACCGGCAAATGCACGTGGTCACAAATCTTCGGCTGCGATTCGATTGCCTCGACAATGTCTTTCTCGAAGTCGCTCGGATGCGATGTCGTAAACCGCACTCGCCGAATTCCCCGAACGTCGGCGACGGCCAGCAACAACTCCGAGAATCGCATCCTTCTTGGCGTTGGATCGGCATAAGAATTGACCGTCTGTCCGAGAAGTTGAACTTCGGAATAGCCCAGGTCAGCGAGTTGACGGACTTCCCGCAAGATCGCATCGCTGGCGCGGCTACGCTCCGGGCCCCGCGTGTAGGGCACGACGCAGTAGGAGCAGGCTTTGTCGCAGCCTTCGATGATGGTCAGGTACGCGCGCCAGGGATTGTCGCGCCGCGTCACTTCGGTCTCAAACGTTTCGTCCGTGTCCGTATCCAGGCCCGCGACACGCTGATTCCCTGCTTCCAGTTGCGCGATCATCTCCGGAAGTTTGCTGTAGCTCGCCGAGCCGCACACCAGGCTCACCCACGGAGCGCGCGTGAAGATGCGTTCGCCCTCCTGCTGCGCCACGCAGCCCAGCACGCCGATGATCTTGCCTTCGCTCTGCTTTTCACGATATTCCCCCAGCCGCGAAAAAACCTTCTGCGCGGCCTTTTCCCGGATACTGCAAGTATTGTAGAGAATCATCGAAGCGGCTTCCGGCGTCTCCACCTGCCGGTATCCCCGGGACAGCAGGACGCCGGCGACTTTCTCCGAGTCGTGATCGTTCATCTGGCAGCCGAAGGTCTCCAGAAAAAAAGTTCCTCGCCCTTCGGCAGTCACACCCTGGACCACGCCGGAAAATGCAGGTTGGCCGGTGAGTCTCTCCAGACCGATGTCAAACAGACGGCTCATGTTGAATTCGCAGTTTAACACACCTCCTAGGTGCGGCATGCTCGCTGTTGCAGCCTGTTCAGCGCGTTATCTTGTGTTTCCCTATATGCATCAAAATAAGAAACACACGCATCCTAATTGGTTGCAGCCTCTAGGTGCGTATGCTACGTTTCTTAAGCCCAGAGAAATTTTGTTCTCACTGAGGGGTACATCATTTTTCTGTTCACAACGATTTTTGCCACTGATCTCTTCGAGATTCTCAAACAGACCGGCTGGGTCGCGCGTGGAGTTTTGGCGCTTCTCCTGATGTTTTCCGTTATTTCCTGGGCGATGATTTTTCAGAAACTGGGTGTCTTCGGTCGCATCCGCCGGCAGAGCGACCAGTTTCTTCGCATTTTCCGCGCCACGCGAGGCGTTGCGAACCCGCAAGCGCTGGCTTCCGCGGGCTCTCCGTTTTCCACGGTCTACGCCGCAGGCTATCGCGAATTGCAAAGCCAGGTCGGCGGCAGCACCGGTAATCCGCATCCGCCCAAGCTCAAAAGCTTGCAGGCTGTAACGGTTAGCATGCAATTGGCCGCCGCCGACGAAGTTCGCCGCGTCGAAAAAGGCATGTCCTGGCTGGCCACCACCGGCTCCGTGACGCCCTTCATCGGTCTCTTTGGAACGGTGTGGGGCATCATCGACGCCTTCTCCGGCTTGGGCAGCGCCGGTGCCGCCAGCCTTCGTGCGGTTGCTCCCGGCATCGCGGAAGCCCTGGTGACCACCGCCGCCGGCCTCGCGGCGGCGATCCCGGCCGTCATTTTCTACAATCAATTTTTGCAGAATATTCGTGATCTCGGGCAGCGACTGGACACGTTCGCGCTGGAAGTTTCCGCACAAATTGAAAAAACATTTAACTAGGATTCGGCGGCCGTCCTGACCCGGCCGCATTTAGAGATCCAGAGAAGATGCCGCAACTTTCCAAATCGACGCAGACTTCGCTCTCCGAGATCAACATGGTCCCGTTTGTGGACGTGGTTCTCGTGCTGCTCATTATTTTCATGATCACCGCCCCGATCCTCCAGTCCGGCATCGAAGTCGACGTTCCCAAAACCCGCACGGTGAAAGAAATCAATCAGGAACGCCTGGTCGTCACCGTGGATAAAGCCCAACGCATTTACCTCGGCAATGAACCCATTAACATTCACCAGCTCGGTTCCCGGATCAAGTCGCAATTGAAAAACAGGCAGGAAGGTGTCTTCTTACGCTGCGATGAAACGGTTCCCTTCGGCAGCTTTGCCGCGGTCGTGGACGCCCTCCGGCAATCCGGCATCAATAACATCAGCATCGTCACCGAGCCCATCACCAATCGCGCGCGCACTCAATAAGCATGACTACCGCCGTCGCCAATCCGCAAGACCAGAGCCTCCGGCAGTTCCTCATCTATTCCATCATCATGCATACGAGTATCGCCGTGGTGATTGCCGTTTCGGCTTATATTCAATTTCGAGAGAATCGCTGGGGCGGCATCGGAGGCGAACTCGGCGGCACGAAAGTGAGTCTGGTCAGCGCCGCCGGCATCCCCATGCCAAAAGAAACGGTCGTCACCGAGAGCAAGGCCGTGGATCCGACCAAGGGTCTCTACAAAGAAGAACCGCCAAAACCACCTGAGCCCAAGACCGACGCCGCGAAAATCCCCAAATTCGAAAAGGAAAAACCTCTGCCGCCTTCGCGTCCCTCTAGAACTTTGGAGAATAAGACGCCTCCGCCAGAGAACGCCGTCCCCTACGGCAAAGGCGGCAATCCCGATCTGCCGACAGGATATTCACAAACGCCAGGTGGCGGTTCGAGCGGCGTTAGCGTCCAAGGCCAGGGTGGCGCCGATTTTGCTTCTCGCTACGGCTGGTACATCGAAGCCGTGAAGAACAGAATTTACGGGAACTGGCAGCAGTGGACCATTGATGCCGCCGCTCGCGCGTCGCGAACCATGCATTGCTCGATTACTTTTACAATCAATCGTGACGGCACGCTCAAGGACGCACGCATTTCCGAATCCAGTGGAAATACGTCTTATGACAATTCAGCATTGCGGGCCGTCCTGAGCTCCAATCCCGTAACAAAACTGCCCAGTGATTATTCTGGCGGGTATGTCGTCGCGACGCTGGATTTTAATCCACCGTCGATTCGATGAGGAGTCGTCTATGTTCGGGCAGCTAACAAAGATGTCGGAGGTGAGGGTGCATTCAAGACTCAGAAGTCTTAGTTCATGTTGGATTCTCGCCTTCCTCGTTCTGGGCGCGAAGCCTGCCGTGGCCCAGGATTGGTTTCGCACCGCGATCGGCATGGACGCCAACAAACCTCGCCTGGCCATCGCCGACTTCGCAGCCCGTTCCGACTCGGCCAAGCCTCACGCTTCCCTTTTCACGAAGGTCGTTCGCGACGACCTTCAATTTAGCGGCATCCTCGAACTCGCCAGCCCCAGTTTCTATCCGCCGCAAGCCCCCAGCGTTCCCGCCGAACTGAAGCCTGCTGCTTGGATCGATCCCCCCACAAACGCCAATTTCCTCGGTTTTGGTAATCTCTCCGAGTCCACCGCCGAAGTCGGCATTGAAGCCTGGCTCTACGATGTTCGCAGCCCTTCCTCCCAAGCCGTGGTTGGCAAAGTCTATCGCGGTGCACCGACCGATGCGCAGGTGCGTAAATTCGCCCATCAATTCGCGGACGAAATTATCAGCAAGCTTTCTGGCGGCCTCCCCGGCGTAGCCTCCACGCAAATCGCTTTCGTCAGCTCGCGCGGCGGCGCCAAGGAAATCTGGGTGATGGATTACGACGGCTCCAACCAGCGCCCGCTCACATCCCTGAAATCGATTTCGCTCACTCCGCGATGGTCGCCCGACGCCTCACGCATCGCCTTCACCTGCTTCGCTCCCAACCTTGGCCTCACCAGCGCGCAGATCTGCATGTTTTCCATGGACACCGGCAAACTCGTTTCGTTTCCCCGCTTCCGCGGCACGAACATCACTCCTGCCTGGTCGCCCGATGGCTCCCAAATCATTTTTTCATCTTCGATGCAGGGTAATCCCGAGCTGTACGTCTCCGACGTCAGCGGTGGCCGTCCCAAACGCTTAACCATTTCCAACGGCGCGAACATGTCTCCCAGCTGGAATCCAAAGACCGGCCAGACCGTCGCCTTCGTCAGCGATCGCGGCGGCACTCCGCAGCTTTATCTGATGAATTCCGACGGCACCAGCACTGCAAAACTGGACCTCCCCGACAAGGGCTACGTCATTGATCCGGCTTGGGCGCCGAACGGCCAGCTCCTGGCCTTCAGTTGGCGCCGCCCCAATGACAACTACGACATTTACATCATGGACGCCGCGACCCAGCAGATTGTTGAGTTGACCCGCGACCAGGGCCGCAACGAACGTCCCAGTTGGGCCCCCGATGGCCGCCACCTCGTTTTCGAATCCACCCGCGGAGGTTCGCGACAGATCTGGTCCATGCTTGCGGACGGTTCCCAGCCTCGCCAGTTGACTTTCGCCGGCCACAACGAGTCGCCCAACTGGTCGACCCGGTAGGATGGCCAAGGAGTGTGGCGCTCAAATGTGCAGGCTATTTTTAATATATCGTGATACGAGATATTACCCGGACCCAGCCCGCTGGTGTTAGGATATTGGCTCTGGTGGGACGAACACGGGAACTTCACTGAGGAGGAATCTGCATGAGACTGGTTTCACGCTCGCATTATCGCACCGGCCTGATCGCGGCGCTTGTCGCCGCTGCTTTTACCTTTGGTTGCGCTAAGAAGCCCGTCGCGCCGCCACCAGCACCACCCGCCCCCGCTCCCGCTGCGGCGCGTCCCACAGTGACGTTGCAGGCCAGCCCTACCTCCATCAACAAGGGCGAATCCTCGACTTTGAGCTGGAATTCCACCGACGCGACAGAACTCTCGATCGCTCCGGAAGTCGGTGCCGTTACGGCCCAGGGCTCGACTAAGGTCTCCCCTGCCGATTCGACGACCTACACGATCACGGCCTCGGGTCCCGGCGGCTCCGCTACCGCCACCGCAGCCGTCTCCGTGAATGCGCCACCGCCACCGCCGCCTCCGCCAGCAGGGCCCACGGACGACGAACTCTTCTTGAGAGAAGTGCGCGATGCCTATTTCGACTACGACAAGGCTGATATTCGTCCCGACGCCCGCGCCGCGCTCTCGACAACCGCGGATTTCCTGAAGAAGTATCCGCGGTTCAAGGTAACCATCGAAGGCCACTGCGACGAGCGTGGTTCGACGGAATACAACCTTGGCCTCGGCGACCGCCGCGCCAGCGCCGTAAAACAGTTCCTTGTGTCGCTAGGCATTTCTGCGGACAGGCTGAACACCGTCAGCTACGGCAAGGAAAAGCCCTTCTGCATGGAGAGCAACGAGTCTTGCTGGCAACAAAACCGCCGCGGCCACTTCGTGAAGGCGAACTAAGCTGTCGCCTTGCACCCGTTCGCGAGGATGACCGATTGGTGACTTTCAGAGCTGCCGGGCCCGGCAACCCCTTGCCCGGCCGCAGCTCTCTTAGTTAGAGTGAAAACTTGCTCCCCCGGCCGGTATGATTTTGCTGGCTGCCCTGCGACTGTCTATTTTTTGGAAGCATTTCGGAGCTTTAGGAGGATTGCTTATGCGTATGCGTAATGTCGCCATGTTTAGCGCCGCCATTCTGGCCGGCGCACTCGCGGGAAGCCTGGTCGGTCCGCGCCCCGCCGAGGCCGTCGCCCGGGAACTCATCGAGCTTCAGCGCGACGTCACCTCTCTGCTGCAGGGCCAGAAGGATCTCGCCACTCAGGTCACGCAGGATCACACCGGCATGCGCACCATCGTCGACCAAACCAATTCGAGCCTCGGCAAACTCGAAGGCACCATGGGCTCGCTCCAGAAATCCGTCCAGGACGTTCAGGCGAATTCCGGCGCGCGCCTTGACACCATGTCCACGCAGGTCCAGGGACTCTCGGACAACCTCGAGGAAATCAAGTCACGCCTCGGCAAGCTGAACCAGCAACTCGTCGATCTCCAGAATTCCGTCCAGAGCGTAGACGCCAAGCTCTCCGGCGCGTCCCCGGCTACGGGAACCGCGAGCCCCACTGCTTCCACGGCTGGCTCTCCCGCTATGCCCGCCGGCGCGCCTTCCGCTGACACGCTCTATTCCAACGGTCTCCGCGACATCACCAGCGGCAAATATGATCTCGCCCGCTCCGAATTCCAGGATTACCTCAAGTATTACGGCGATACCGATCTCGCCTCAAACGCGCAGTTCTACCTCGGCGAGATTTCCTTCAAGCAAAAGCAGTTTGCCGATGCCGTCGCCTCCTACGAAAAAGTTCTGACCAACTATCCAAAAAGCTTCAAGCTCGCACCCGCGCGCCTCCGGAAAGGCATGGCGCTCATTGAGCTTGGCCAAAAGAACAACGCCGTGCGCGAATTCCGCGAGGTAGTCCGGCGCTATCCCGGTACGGAAGAAGACCGCCAGGCCCGCGCCAAACTCAAGGAACTCGGCGTCGCCGTCACCGCCACCCGCTAGCTCCCCGCCCCTCTCCCCGTCACATCAGGGCCGCCCCCTGACGGATTTTTCTCTGCCTTCAAAATCCTCGCGACGCGAATGCTCTGCAAGCTTCAGGCCGCTGGTGTCGGCAGGTTGACATTCGTGTCCACAGGGCTGACACAAATTTAGCGGAGTGCCACCCCTTACGTGGCTTCCGGGCTTGGAAGCTCCACTAAACCACTCATTTTCAGTCTCAATCGTTCTAGGGCTCAGGACGAAGGCGATTGGAAGGTGACATGCCCCCAAAAATCTCTCGGTCCATGGAGGATCAAATGCGAGCAATCATTCCTTGTCTTATGGCTGTCAGCCTCCTTGCCTGCAACCCTTCATGGGCTGCCGGAGAGGATGACAGAAACGAGCGGTCAAACGAGAAGAGCAGTCCTGCAGCTGAGAAAAAACCGAGTGAGACGGCCAAGCCCGGAACACCAGCGGCCCCAAATCCGGCGATTGAGTCGGAATTGAAACAACTGAGGCAGCTTGTGCAGGAACAGGCCGAGCAACTTCGCGGACTACAGCAGCGATTGGCGGACGTGGAAGGAGAAGTAGCGGTCGGTAAATCGGCTTCGACAGACGGAGCGGCCTCCGGAACATCCGCAGTGCAGCCCGCGACGCCGGCGGATTCCGCCGCCTCTTCCGCGCCGCATGCGGCTCACCAAAGGAACGACGGGGATCAGGAAAAGAAGGCATCCCCACTGTATTTTGAAATCGGAAAGGCAAAGTTTACGCCCGGCGGCTTCGTGGATTTCACTTCGATTACCCGCAGCACGAACCTCGGAAGCGGAATCGCGACTTCCTTCGGAGCTATCCCGTACAGCAATACGACGCAAGGCCGTTTGAGCGAATTCCATTTCTCGGCGCAGTACTCGCGGCTGAGCCTGAAAGTGGATGCTCCGGTGACCGATTCCACGTCCCTGACGGGCTACGTCGAAACTGACTTTCTCGGCTACCAGCCAGCAAACGCTTATATCACTGCAAATAGCAACTCTCTGCGCATGCGCCTATTCTGGGCGCAGATAAAGCACGGTAAATGGGACGTTCTTGGTGGACAGGAGTGGTCGCTGCTGACTCCTAACCGCGTGGGGCTCTCGCCGTTGACTTCGGACCTGTTTTTTACCCTTGATGAGGACCCGAACTTTCAGGTGGGCCTCACTTGGGCGCGCCAGGCGCAGTTCCGCGTCACCTATCACCCCACTCAGAAATGGGCCGTCGCCGTGTCCTTGGAAAATCCGCAGCAATTCGCGCCCGCATCGGTAGTTTTTCCTTCGACCACGTACCTCGCCCAATTTGACAACGGTAGCAGCGCGACAAATGCCCCCAGTGCCGCGACCAACACGTTTGTTCCCAATCTTCACCCCGATGTCATCGTGAAAACCTCCTACGACACACAATTCAGGGAACATCCGTTTCATATCGAAGTGGCTGGCTTGCTGCGAAGCTTCCGGGTGCTGAACACCCTCGCTACGCCGAGCCGCACGGATACCATCACCGGTGGTGGGGGCTCCATCAACCTTAATTTTCAGCTGATTAAGAATCTTACTTTCGTTGCCAGCTCGTTTTATAGCGATGGAGGCGGGCGGTACATTTTCGGCTTAGGACCCGACGCAATTGTAAAGCCGAATGGAAATGTTTCCGCAGTGCACTCTGGTTCAGGCATAGCTGGTTTGGAGTGGCAGGCCACTCCACGATACATGTTGTACTCCTACTACGGAGGTGCCTACTTCGCGCGCAACTATGGATTCCTCCCGAATGCAGGAAGTTCTTGCGCCGGAGTCGCCGGATTCAGTTGCGTCGGCTTTGGCTTTCCCGGCTCTGCGAACACTTCCAACCGTGCGGTCCAGGAAGCTACCTTCGGAGCGATTCCCACGCTGTGGTCCAACCCCAACTACGGAAAGCTCCAGGTGATCACGCAATATTCCTACCTGGTGCGAAGTCCGTGGTCGATCACACCGCCAACACCGAAAAACGCCCATCTGAGCATGGTTTATGCAGGCCTTCGTTACATATTGCCGTGACGCGGTCTGCCTCGAGAAAGACCATCTCTAATTGGCAACCAGTTGATAGCTAACAAACGCAAACTGCCGCCCATCTGGCGACCAGGACGGCACATTGATTGTTCCCTGCCCGCCAAACAGTTTTGCCAGCACGCTGATCTTCTTATCCTTTAGCGACATCAACCGCAGCATCACGTCTTTGTTTTCCGGATGGCCGGTCACGCTGGCGTCATACGTCAGAAAAACCATCTGCTGCCCGTCGGGTGAAATGTGCGGAAACCAGTTGTTGAACTCATCGAACGTCACCTGCTCCTGTTCGCTTCCATCGGCCCGCATTCGCCAAATCTGCATATGCCCAGTGCGCTCGGAGTTGAAATAGATATATTTCCCGTCCGGCGAATATTCCGGGCCATCATCGAGGCCCTTGGCCGTCGTCAATCGCGTTTCTTCTCCGCCTGCCACGGGAATCGTGTAAATGTCGAATTCATCATTCCTCTGACCAACGAACGCCAGCGTCTTTCCGTCCGGCGACCACCCATGCCAGTACGAGGGAGACTTCTGCGTGATGCGCCGCGGCGTCCCGCCGCCGATGGGCACGATATAGATGAGCGAGCGGTGCTCCTCCTGCGATTGGTCGCTGATGACCATCTGTGTGCCATCTGGCGAAATCCCATGGTCGTTGTTGCAGCGGATTGCGAAGCCCGTATCAATGATCTGCGGAGTCCCGCCCGTCACGGCAATTTTCTCCATGCGCCCGTTCCGATTGAACAAAAGGTTCTTGCCGTCCGGCATCCAATTGGGTGCTTCAAACCGCTCCGGAGCTACGTAAACCACACGCCGGTCCGTGGAAGCCACTGTAATAATCTCCAGCGTGCTGTAAAGGGTGGATTGCGCCGCCCTCACCGGCGCTGCTCCTTTCAGCTCGACATTTGAAAACACCGCTTTCTCCACGACATCCTTGTCGTGGCTGCAGACGCCGATCCCCACATAAAACGGCTCTTTCAGCGCGATCCGCGTGGATCCGCCCGCCAGTTGAAATTTACCGTCCGCATCGGCCAACGATATCGTGAAATACGCGCCGCGCTTCTTAATGCGCAGCCGCTTGGGAGCGGAAACGTTCGCCTGGATCTCGTGGGTGACCGCGCCCTTTTCCTCGCGAAACTGCAGCGAAGTCAGGCCGCTCCCATGCAGCGCCAGGTCCGCATACGCAGAGTCTGCGTCGAGGCTCTGACGCACCATGAGCACCGCTTTGCGATGCTCGTTCACCCCCTTGCCGACAAAAGAAACGTCTGCCGTCAGCGTCACATCGTCCGAAACTTTCTTCCACGCAAATTGAAATCCGTCCGTCGCAAACCACATGTTCTCGCCGCTGCCCGAGATCGTGTAGCTCCGCTTGGCTGCATCGTATTCCACGGACCCTGCGTGCAGCACAGCGCCTACGTCCCCGTGGCCTTCGAACAAGCCGATGGGTGTTTCCGCCGTCACGTTCTCTGGTTGCGGCAAAGCGCCGTTCTTTGCGCCAAATGCCAACACGAAAGCGCAGGCAAGTGCCATCAACCAAACGTTCTTCATTCTGTCCACGGGGAAACCTCCAATTGTCGAAAAGTAGCCAAACGTTAGGATGCCGCACTTCAATTGTCAATTCTTGCTCTCACTGGGCGCGCAGCGCGGACTCCGCCCATACTTCCCGCTCTCTGCTCTTTGATCTCCCTCTTATTTCCCTTTTCCTCTCGCGCATGCTATCTTCGCCATCGCAGGGGGGAATTTCAATGTCTGTAAACAAAGTCATTCTCGTTGGCCGTCTGGGCCGCGATCCCGAAACGCGCTACACCGGCGGCGGCCAAGCCGTCGCCAATTTCTCCGTGGCCACGGACGAAACCTACAAAGACCGCAACGGCGAAAAGCAAAAGCGCACCGAGTGGCACAAAATCGTCGTCTGGGGCAAGCAAGCGGAGATCGCGCAGCAATATCTAAAGAAGGGCTCGCTCATCTTCATCGAAGGCCGCATCCAGTCCCGCGAATGGCAGGACAAGGAGGGCCAGAAGCGCACCAGCTTCGAAATTGTAGCCAGCAACTTTCGCATGCTCGGCGGCCGCTCCGAAGGCGCAGCCGCAGCCAGCGCAGGTGGTGGCGCAGGAGCGCGCTCTGGCGGCGATGACTTCGAAAGCCATGCCGCGCCTGCGGACGATTCTTATGGTGGAGGCGCTCCCGCCAGCGGCGGGCCGGAAATCTCCGACGAAGATATTCCTTTCTAAGGGATTCTTTCTAAAGATTCTCTGAGCCAGGATGAGATCCTCTAAGCGCATCCGCTCAGGATGTCCAGAAGATTTCAAGCATTTCCTTCTCTGACGACCAAAACCACCATGACCGCAACAAACCGCCAGCTCATTCTTAAGTCGCGCCCAAAAGGCCTACTTGCTCCGGGTGACTTACAGCTTACGGAATCACCGCTCCCCGAGCTGAAAGACGGCCAGGCCCTCGCCAAGGTCAAATATCTCTCCATGGATCCCACCATGCGCGTCTGGATGGTCGTGGACACCTACTTCCCCGCGGTCGCCATCGGCGATGTCATGCGCGCATTCGGTTTCGCGGAAATCATCGAATCACGCCATCCGGACTACAAGAAAGGCGACCGCGTCACGGGTTTCACCGGCCTTCAGGAATACGCGATCATCGACGACTCGGTAAAACGTCAGTTCCAGAAAGTCCCCAAAATCCCCTTTGTTTCAGACACGGTCTTCCTCGGCATTCTCGGTATCAACGGCCTCACCGCTTTTTTCGGAATGGAAATCGCGCAAGCCAAGAAAGGCGAGACGCTGGTTGTTTCTGCCGCCGCCGGCGCCACCGGCAGCATCGCCGGACAAATCGGGAAAATTCAGGGCTGCCGCGTCGTGGGTATTGCCGGCAGCGACGAAAAATGCAGCTGGCTCACCAAGGATCTCGGCTTTGACGCCGCCATCAACTACAAGCTGTCCGACTGGAAAGACAAACTCGCCGCCGCCACGCCCAGCGGCATCGACATCAATTTTGAAAACGTCGGCGGCGATATCATGCACACCGTTCTGGACCGCATGAATCTCTTTGGCCGTGTAGTGCTCTGCGGCCTTATCTCCGGCTACACCAGGGGAGACCCCGGCCTCGAGAGTTTCGGCACCGTTCTCGTAAAGCGCCTTCGCGTTCAGGGCTTTATCGTGATCGACTTTGCTTCGCGCTTTATGGAAGCCGCCACGCAGCTCGGTCAGTGGAAGATGTTCAGGAAACTGAAGGATCGCGAAACCATCGTCGAAGGCCTTGAGAAGGCTCCCGACGCCATCAACATGCTCTTCACCGGCGGAAATATTGGAAAGCTGATCGTGAAAGTCTGATCGGAGTTCAGTGCCTTCGCAAGCTACTGCGCGTTCCTTTTTCTCTCCTCGTCTAGCCGCTTCAAGAATTCTTCAAACTTCGGTTTCTGCTCGGGCGTGAGAATCGCGCGAATCTGTTCGCGCCCCTTCTGCCGCGCTTCGTTGATCTGTGGCTCCGTCGACTGCCGAATCGTTTTGTACTGCGCCTGCACACTGGCGATAATCCCTTCAATCTGTTTCTGCTGGTCCGGCGCTAAGTTCAATTCTTGCGTCAGCCGCTGCACTTTCTGCGCCCTCTTTTCCGTCTCGGTCATTTGTGTCGGCGCGGCCATCGCCGTGTGGTGCGCGAACACGTATCCCAGCATCCCGCCCAGCGCCGCTCCCAGCAGGAAAATTACGCCTACCCAAAGGGCCGCTTTTCGAGTCACCGACGCTTCGCTCATTGGTTTCTCTCCGCCATGCTGATAAGCACATCGTCCTGATTCATCGGCGGCGCGGGCGCTTCGAACAGATATTCCGCCGAAGACGCCGCAGCCGGCTGCCGGATCGTACTCGGCGTGGACTTTTGATACAGCCAGGTGCTTCCAGCCACAAGTACGATGGCCGATGCCCATGCCAGCCGTGAAGCGAATCGCGGCACCATGCTCCAGGCGCTCGCGGGGAAAGCCAGCTCCCGTTCACGCGCTGCGATCGCAGACAGTACGCGCTTCGCGAACCGCGGCCCTCCATCCCCTGTGGGTGCGATGGCACCCAATAACAACAGTTCACGGGTTGCCAGCAGATCCTGCAGGGCTTCGCGGCACCTTCTGCAATCCGCGAAGTGCGCGCGCCCCTCCGCCGGCAAACTCTCTACGAGTTCCTCGATACTTCCGACAAACACATCCTCCGCCGAACTCTCCAGCAAGTCCTGCAGCCGTTCGCATTCGTCTCTTCTTCGGTTCAACAGGTTCCGCATGCTGCCTCCTTGCCGCTCAATCCCCGCGCTTCTTTGCCAGTAATACCACCCGCCGTCGCGCGCGGAAAAGCCTCACCTTTACGGTGTTGGCATTCAATTCCAACACCTCCGCAATCTCTTCAATCGAAAACCCTTCCACTTCCTTGAGAATCAGCATCAGCCGGTCTCGCTCATCCAATCCTTCCAGCAATCTTTCCACGCGCTGCCGCGCTTCCAGCCTTTCGCTGATGTCCAGCGCCTTGCTCCCCTTTTCTTCCGAAGCCTCGATCATTCGCGCCTGCTCCTCGCTCAGATCCGCTTCGTACACCAGGGGCCGCACCTTCTTTTTCCTCAGCAGGTCCCAGCACTCATTCACCGTGATCTTGTACAGCCAGGTACTGAACGCCGCCCGCTGGTCAAACCGCTTCAGTGAAAAATACGCCTTTACGAAAACCTGCTGCGCAATGTCTTCCACGTCTTCGCGCCTTCGCAGGATCCCGCCTGCCACGGCAAACACCCGGTGCTGGTGGCGCCGTACCAGTTCTTCAAATGCGTCCTTGTCCTCGCCCTGCGCCCGCCGGACCAGTTCTCGGTCATCAGCGCTTCCGGCCGGCTTGAAAACGCGCCCCCTCTCTGCCACCGCCATTGTGGGCGGGCTAAGGGGCTCTACTTTTGGGACGCGTGCCATAGACGTTTGGTTACGGCTATTATCCCCGGATTGCCGGAACCCGCACCATCTGTTTCACTTTCCGGCTTTAAACTTTTTACTTGCAACCCATCTTACCGACATGGAATAATGCCGCCATGATTATTGGCGACCGCCTTCGCGCACTCCGCGAAGAAAAGAAACTCTCCCAGGGCGACATCGAAAAGCGTACCGGCTTGCTTCGTTGCTACATTTCCCGTGTCGAAAATGGCCACACTGTTCCGGCCATCGAAACACTGGAGAAGCTGGCACGCGCTCTCGAGTGCCCACTCTATCAACTCTTTTACGACGGCGAAGAGCCGCCCGTATTGCCGAATCTGCCCAAGCGCAAGTCTTCGGATGACATCGCCTGGGGCAGCATGGGCAAAGATGCGCGCTTTCTCAACAAGCTTCGTCGCTTGCTGGGCAAAGTGGAAGAAGGGGACCGCAAGCTCATTCTCTACATGGCTCAGAAGATGGCCAGTAGATAATTTCGCGATCGCAATTCTTCGGCATCACGCATTGCTGTTCGAACCGATTGGCCTTATGGGCTAGGCCGTGCAATCCCGCTGCGCGGCTGATGCTTTTATTTGAGCCGCGGTTTTCCCCAATTCCTTCAATTGCCGCCTGCGTTTCACCACTGGGAGGCCCGCGAAGCTATTCCCATTCAATGGTGCTGGGCGGTTTGGAGCTGATATCGTAGACCACCCGCGTCACGCCCCTCACCTCGTTCACAATCCGCGTCGAGATCCGTTCTAGTACTTCCCCCGGCAGTCTCACCCAGTCCGCCGTCATGGCGTCATCCGATTCCACCACCCGCACCGCCACCGTCAGCCCGTACGTCCGCCCGTCCCCCATCACCCCCACGCTTCGCACCGGCAGCAGCACCGCAAATGCTTGCCAGACTTTTTCGTACAGGCCCACTCGCCGGATCTCCTCCACCACGATCGCATCGGCATCCTGGAGGGTAACCAGGTGTGGACGGGTGATCTCGCCAAGGAGCCGAACCGCCAGTCCGGGCCCCGGAAACGGATGTTTCGCCAATATCTCGCGGGGCAACCCCAACTCTCTCCCGATCCGCCGCACTTCGTCCTTAAAAAGGTCCCGCAATGGTTCAATTAGCGCGAAGGGCATCTTCTCCGGCAGCCCCCCGACATTGTGGTGCGACTTGATCGTCGCCGATGGCCCCTTAACCGAAACCGATTCAATCACATCCGGGTACAGCGTTCCCTGGACCAGATACCCAATCTCGCCGTGCGCCTCGCCTCCCTGCAACTTTTGCGCCTCTTCGGCGAACACCGCGATGAACTCTCCGCCGATAATCTTGCGCTTTTGCTCCGGGTCCGTGACGCCTTTGAGTTTGTCCAGGAACCTATCCGACGCATCAACGCCGATGACGCGGAGTTTCAAGCGCTCACGCAGCATTTCGAGCGTATTTGCAAACTCGTTCTTCCGCAGCATCCCGGTGTTCACGAAAATATTTGTCAGCCGGTCTCCCATTGCCCGGTGCACCAGCACCGCCGCCACCGTCGAGTCCACGCCACCGCTCAGAGCGCAGATGGCCCGCCGGTTCCCCACCTTCTCGCGAATCGCCGCCGTAGTTTCTTCAATGAACGCCGCCCCACTCCACTTCGGCTCCGCCTTGCACACCTGGAAGAGAAAATTCCGCAGCAGCTCGGTCCCGCGCTCCGTGTGGTTTACTTCGGGATGGAACTCCACCGCATAAATCTTGCGCTTCGCATCTTCCACCGCCGCGATCGCATTTTCCGTGTGCGCGATCGTGCGAAATCCCTCGGGGAGCGCCCGCACGTGATCACCGTGGCTGTTCCACACCCGCAGCGATGCGGGAATCCCTGTGAAGAGTTCCGATACGACATCCCCCTTCGTCGAATCCTCAAGGTTCAGTTGCGCCCGGCCATACTCGCGCCTCTCCGCTTTCTCCACCTTGCCGCCCAGCGTATGCGTGATCCACTGCATCCCGTAGCAAATACCCAGGACCGGTATCCCTTGCGCCAGCACCTTCGGATCGCACTTCGGCGCTTCCGCGTCATAGACCGAACTCGGCCCCCCGGACAAAACAATTCCCGCCGGTTCCAGCTTTCGAATCTCTTCGATCGATGATGAGCATGGCAAAACCGCGGAAAACACCTGCTGTTCGCGGATGCGGCGCGCAATCAGTTGCGTATACTGCCCGCCGAAGTCCAGAACCACCACGCCGCCGAGTTCGGCCTTCATCCTGCCTCCCTGTTCTTGCACCAGTTCCGCCGCTTGCTTCGCCGCGCTCTCGATCATGCCATCCCCCTCACGCTACGACGAGATTCAAGAGCCTGTCCGGCACGAAAATCCTCTTCACAATGCGTTTTCCGGCGAGGTGGTGTGCAATTGCCGAATCCGCCTGCGTCAGTCTGAAGACTTCTTCTTCCCCGGTCCCGACTGCGACCTTCACTTTGCCGCGCAAGCGCCCATTCACCTGTACCGGAATTTCGACCTCTTCATCCTTCGCAAGTTCAATTTGGTCTTTTATCAGGTCGGGCCACTTAGCATTCCATAGCCCATTGTCGTGACCCAACTTTTCCCACAACTCCTCAGAAAGATGAGGCGTCATTGGGGCCAACAGCAGAATTAGTAGTTGCAAGACTTCCTTGAGGATTTCCGGACGAAGGTTCTTCTCCAATGGTTCAAGTGCATAAATCTCGTTCGTCAACTCCATAATCTGTGCAATCGCCGAATTGAAATGCCACCGCGTCTCAAAATCCTGCGTCACCCGCCGCATTGTCTTATAGGTAGACCGTATTAGCTCTCGCTCGTTTTCAGTCATCCCTTTGGGATCAAAATTCCAATCCCCCACGGCGCGGAGTGAGCCCGCATGCCGGTCCACCAGCCGGTACACGCGGTTCAGAAACCGCCACGAGCCTTCAATGCTCTCTTCGCTCCATTCCAAATCCTTTTCGGGCGGCGCACCAAAAAGTGTATAGAGCCGCCCGGTATCTGCCCCATACTTCTGCGCCATCTCTTCCGCACCGACCACATTTCCCCTCGACTTGGACATTGCCACGCCGCCCTTTTGTACCATGCCTTGCGTAAAGAGCCGCGCCGCCGGTTCGTTGTGCGTGATCAGTCCCATGTCGCGCATCACCTTGCACCAGAAGCGCGAATACAGTAGGTGCAGAATGGCGTGTGTGATTCCGCCGATGTATTGGTCAATCGGAAACCAGTACGCGGCCTTTGCCGAATCGTACGGCGCTTCGTCGTTGTGCGGATCGCAGTAGCGGTAGAAATACCAGGAAGAATCCACAAACGTATCCATGGTGTCCGTCTCGCGACGCGCCGGCCCGCCGCATTTCGGGCAAGTCGTATTCACAAACTCCGGTGTTGCTGCCAGCGGTGATCCGCCCTCTCCGGTTAGCTTCACATCGTTAGGAAGAATCACCGGCAGTTCGCTGTCGGGAGCCGCCACGATCCCGTCCTTCGCGCAGTACACCACCGGAATCGGTGTGCCCCAATACCTCTGCCGCGAAATCCCCCAGTCCTTCAGCCGGAAAATCGTCTCCGCGCGTCCGAATCCCTTCTGTTCCGCGAACGCCGTCATCTTCGCGATCGCCGTCTCGCTCTCCATTCCGATGTACGGCCCGGAATTTACGCTAATCCCATAACCGGTAAACGCCTCGTCGACAACTTCTTGGCCCGAGCGGGCAGCCCCCGCTAATTTTTTCTCCCCTTCAACTTTCAACTTTGAACTCTCAACTTCTTTTGGCTCCACCACCACGCGCACCGGCAGTCCATATTTCCTGCAGAACTCCAGGTCGCGCTCATCGTGGGCCGGAACTGCCATAATCGCGCCCGTGCCATACTCCATCAGCACAAAATTTCCGACCCAGATGGGAATCTTCTCCCCGCTGAATGGATTCACGGCATACCGCCCGCTGAAGAATCCTTCTTTCTCCATCGTCGCCAGATCCTCAGTTTTCACCGAAGTCTGTCGCATTTTTGCCAGCTTTGGTTCAGCTTCCCCGCGCACGGGCGATCCATCGAGCAGCTTCGAAACCAGTGGATGCGCCGGCGCAAGAATCACTGCCGTCGCTCCATAAATCGTATCGATCCGCGTCGTAAATACTTCAATCGGCGCTGCACCCGCAACGTCCGCCACCGCAAACTTCACCTTCGCGCCCTGCGATTTCCCGATCCAATTCCGCTGCATCAGGATGACCCGTTCCGGCCAGCCGCCTTCCAGTTGCTTAAGGTCATCCAGCAATTGATCCGCATACGCTGTCGTCTTCAGGAACCACTGCTCGATCTCCCGCGATTCCACGAGCGTGTCTTCATGCCTCCAGCAGTAGCTGCCATTTATTACCTGTTCGTTCGCCAGCACCGTGCAGCACTTCGGGCACCAGTTCACCCGGCTCTTTTTCCGGTACGCTAGCCCGCGCTCCAGCATGCGTAGGAAAAACCACTGGTTCCACCGGTAGTATTCCGGCTCGCACGTTGATATTTCCCGCCGCCAGTCGTAGCTGAACCCAAAGCGCCGCAGTACGCGCTGAAATTCCGCAATATTTTTATTGGTCCACGTCCGTGGATGCGTATTGTTCTGAATCGCCGCATTTTCTGCGGGCAGCCCAAAAGCGTCCCAGCCCATCGGATGCAGCACGTTGAATCCGCGCATGCGCTTCACGCGCGCCACCACGTCCCCGATGGTGTAGTTGCGCATGTGGCCCATGTGCAGCGTGCCGCTCGGGTACGGCAGCATTTCCAGAACGTAATATTTCGGTTTCGAAGGATCGACTTCCGATTCGAATACGCGCGCGTCTGCCCAGCGCTTCTGCCACTTGGCTTCAATCTTCTGCGGATCGTATCCCGGCCCCGCGCCTTGTGCGCCGCCGTGTGTGCCTTGCTGTGGGTTCCCCGTTGTATTCTGTTCCGCCACTCCGCCCTATCCCCTCTTCTTCTTTGCCTTGGTTTTCCTCGCCGTGCTTTTTCTTGGGCGCGTCTTCTCTGCGAGACTCCGTGTCCTCTGCGTCTCTGCGTTGTCTTTTCTCTTTTTTTCTGTCTTCCTGTGGATGGTAATTCTCTTCTTCAGCGCCGCCGTCAGCATGGAGAACCCCTTCTCCGCCGCCGGCGCCCGCTCTTTCAATCCCGCCAACTCCCAAAGCATGGCCACGTTTCGCCGGTCATCTCCCGGATCATCAATCGGCGTCTCCGCCACAAACACCCGTCCCGCCAATCCATCGGGAGCCTCCGAACCGAACCGTGGGTGCCGCAAAATGCGCGCAAACGCATCCGCTCCAATCTTCCCTTTTCCAATATGCTCGTGCCGGTCCACGTGGCCGCCCAACGGGATCTTCGAATCATTTGCGTGAATTACCGGCACATTTTCCAGCCCAATCGTGCTTTCGATCTGCCCGATCGTCGAAGCCAGCCCGCCCTCGCTCTTGATGTCGTAGCCCGCCGCAAACAGGTGCGCCGTATCCAGGCATGCTTGCACCGGCAATCCGCGAAGGCCCGCCAGAATTTCACCAACCTCTTCGAGCCGCGAGCCGACCGCAGTCCCCATCCCCGCCGAGTTTTCAATCAAAATCCGGAGCCCGCCCATCGGCGCCCGCTTCGATGCCTGCTTCACCGACTCCACGACCGTGGAAATTGCCTGCCCCGCCGTCGCCTCTCCCCGCGCCCCGGGATGCACCACCAGAAAATCCGCCCCCAGCGCCAGCGCCCGTACAATCTCATCGTGGAACGCCTGGATCGACCGCGTCTGCAACATCCGCTCCGCCGACGCCAGATTGATCAGGTAATTCGCGTGAACCACCAGCGGCCCCAGCCGCAGTTCTTCCCGGCGCGCCCGAAATGCCAGCGCGTCCACCTCGGCCACACGCGCCGAGCCTCCCTGCCACATCCGCGGGCTCGCCGAGAAAATCTGCAGCGCATTGCAGCCCAGCTTCCGCGCCGCTTCCAGCGCATTCAAATAACTGCCCGCGATGGACGTATGAATGCCGATCCGCACGCTGCCGTCCATCCACGTTGGCGGCTGCGGTTCAGGCTCGGGTTCTGGGCGATATTCGTCTTCGGGGTCGAATTCTGTCGGTTGTACGATGGGCTGTTCAGGCATGCCTAGTGACAATTTCTTCTCCGTCTTAAACCACCCATTCTATCACACGCGCCAAAACCTCCCCGGCATGGCATCCATTTGCGGCCCGCCGCTAGCTTGCCGTAAACTCAATCCTCAACTCACCGCGCCGGGGGGCCGTCCATGCTCGTCGTCATGCAGTCGCACGCCACTGAGGCGCAGATCCGCGCCGTTTGCGAGCGCATCGAACGCCTCGGCCTGAAGGCCCACCCCATGCCGGGCTCGCTTCGCACCGCCATCGGCATCACTGGCAACAAGGGCGCCATTGACCTCGGCGTTCTCGAATCCCTGCCCGGCGTTGTCGAATGTATCCCCGTCAGCAAGCCTTACAAGCTCGTCAGCCGCGACACGAAGGAAGAAGACACCATCCTTCGAATCCCCACACCTTCCGGCGACGTCATCGTCGGCGGCCAGCACATCGCCCTCATCGCCGGCCCCTGCGCCGTGGAAACCGAAGAGCAATGCCTCGCCATTGCTGAGCGCGTAAAAAGATCCGGCGCGCGGCTCTTTCGCGGCGGTGCCTACAAGCCGCGCACTTCTCCCTACAGTTTTCAGGGTCTTGGTGAAGCAGGACTGAAGATTCTTTCGAAGGTCCGCGCCACGCACGGTTTCGGCATCATCACCGAAGCCATCGATAGCGAATCGCTCGACCTCGTCGCGGAATACGCCGACGTCATTCAGATCGGCGCGCGCAACATGCAGAATTTTTCTCTTCTAAAACGCGCTGGCCGCGCCAAAAAGCCCGTCCTCCTCAAGCGCGGCATGTCCGCCACGCTCGACGAATTCCTGATGGCCGCCGAATACATCATGTCGGAGGGCAACTACAACGTCATGCTTTGCGAGCGCGGCGTCCGCACCTTTTCCGATTTCTCACGCAACACGCTCGACCTCGCCGTGGTCCCCGCCGTCAAGAAGCGCAGCCACCTGCCCATCCTCGTGGATCCCAGCCACGGCACTGGCAAGCGCCACAAAGTTCTCCCGCTCTCCCGCGCCGCCGTCGCTGTCGGCGCCGATGGCCTCCTCATCGAAGTCCACCACGAGCCGGACAAAGCTCTCTCCGACGGCATGCAGTCCATCCTCCCCGAAGAATTTGCCGTCCTTGCCGACGAAATGCGCCAAATCGCTGCCGTCCTCCACCGCACCATCAACTAGCCGTCTCGAATGCATCGTTTTTCCCGCGTTTGCGATGCGGATGCGCGGCCTGACACCTGAACAGTTCACCGCCGCGTCCGCTGTCCGCCCTCCCGCGAGACACCCATAAACCCGCTTACCCCCGCGGCGAACGTACTACCAGAGCACTCATGGACTAACCCGAGCCCCATTTCAGGTCTTCACCCGATTGGTGGAGAAACCCTTCCGTGCTATTTGTCCACTGAGGCGGAATATCGAACCGTCCGCGGCTCCCACCAGCCCCGCGTCGTAGGACTCCGCCACGCGGCCAGCCCCAAGGCGCTTATGGCCATCAAGAGCATATTCAGCGGACGCATGGAGAAACGCATACCAATCGCTATTGTTGTCCGCCTCAGCCATGCGCAGGATAAACGTGCCAGCGAACCAGAACTGACCTATACGGAAAACGTCAGCGCTCACGGTGCAGGCGTGGTTTCCAGCCGCCCCTGGCAAATTGGCGAGGTGGCACAAGTCACTTCCTTGAAGGACGAAATCACCATCAGCGGGAAGGTCACCTATTGTCTGATGCTCCCGGGCAACCGCTACTCCATTGGGTTGAATTTCCAGGACCGCCGTGTCACGTGGTCCGCGTACCGCCCTTACAGTGGCACCTGACCCCGGCCCACTTTGCCAAATCCACCGCCAGTCCGGCACGACAAACCCAGCAGAATTCAAGCGGAGAAAACAGCCATGGCGAACGTATTCCCTCCGGTCCGGACCGAAAGCCGCATTCCCAAAAACGTGTTGGTCGAACTCCACGGTTCCGAAAACGCCGCGCATGAGATTACGTCCACGGTAAACGTCAGTCTTCACGGCGTCCGCGTTTTAACGAAAAGCCCTTGGGCGCCCAATCAAGATATCTCCGTTCGATCCTTCCCCGGCCATCTCCATTCGCGGGCACATGTCGTTTACTGCAAACCCCTTCCAGACGATTCCTTTTCCGTCGGGCTGGAGTTGCTTCACCCAACCGGGAATTGGCCAGAACTAAGCAAACCATCACCCCCGCCTCACCCACACTGATTCCCTGCAGTTAGCCGGTACGATCGACCGTTTCCGAGTCCCAACTTGGAACTGTGCCATTTTGAACAGTTTTTCCACTTACTTTCCGGCATCCTCTCCAGATGCGGATGCGCGATCTGACGCCCGAACAGTTCACCGCCGTCCCCTGTCCAACCTGCGGAGTTTCTCCTGGCCAGCGCTGTTTGATGCATTCCGGTGGCCCGCGCTCGGAACCCCACTTAGACCGTAAACTCTCCGCGGCCGAGGCCGTCGAATCTAAAAGAATCCGCCCTGACACGAAACGCCATAACCCGCTTACCCCTGTCTAGTTTGTTGCATAGTCAATCCAAAGCACACCGATATACTCTATATCCGCGAATGTGCAGGGCCGGCCCGCCCGAATTCGCCTGAAGCGCAGGGGAGGGTTTCCACGTGCCAAAAGCAAATCAGAGTGGCGCGAGCGAAATATTGATACGACGATGCAGGAAAGTACCGATGAGACGCCACATCGTGTGCTCCCTCGCTCTGGCGCTGGTGCCGTTCGCGGCGGCAGCGCAAGAAAAGGGCGCCTATTCGATCGACAACGCAAAGAGCAAGCTGCAAATTGACGTCTCCAAAGAGGGCGCATTCAAGATGTTCGGCCACGATCACCTGATCGTCGCGAAAGAAATCTCCGGCCGAGTGCAATTTGATCCCCAGAAGGTGGAAGACTCCGCCGTGCATTTGAAAGTTCCCGCGAAATCGCTCACGGCCGTTGATCCTGGCGAGTCAGAGAAAGACCGCAAAGACGTTCAGGCGACGATGATAGGAGAGAAAGTCCTCGATGCCGCAAAATTTCCCGAAATCGTATTCACGTCCACACGCGTGTCCGCGGTGAAAAAAAACGCCGACGGCTGGGAGTTGACGCTTGCCGGCAAACTCAACCTTCACGGAGTGGAAAAGCCGGTCAGCTTTCCCCTGCGCGTGCACGTGGCGGCGGGCGAATTACGGGCACAAGGTGAAGTTTCGGTTTTGCAAACGGACCACGGCATCACGCCCATAAAAGTCGGCGGCGGCTCCGTCAAAGTGAAGGACAAATTGAAGATCAGCTTCACCATCGTCGCAACCAAGGCTCATTGACCACTTCCTGCTTCACCGCCTTTTCCCTTCTGCTGTTTTCACAATGATTGCGAAATGAACTGAAAAGAGCTGAATTTTGCGTGGACCAAACTGTCCAAAATTGTACAGACAACTATTTTAGCATCGGTGGACACTCTTTGCTTAGGTGAGTTCAATGACGGCCCTCGCAGGAGTTTGGAAGAGAAAACGCGAAGATCTCAGGAATAGAAGAGTTCCTCTGTTAAGAGATATCAGAGAAATCCCAACGATCTCCGCTTGGCTTTGGAAATTAAATCGATTGACGATCAAATCGCCGAGTGTACTCAACAGATGCAACGCGAGAATCGAAAGCTGGAGCTGGTTCACGCAGTTTGACCATCACGGGGAAACGCAGACCAATGGATCAGCTACGATCCCCGCCGAACCCGCATGATTGATCGAAAGTTGTGGCGCCCAGAATCGTTCCGGCGGAACGAGCGCTAGCAGCGCGCTCGGAATTTGCACAGTCGTCCACAGATTTGCACAGCAGTTCGATCCGAATTTGATTGACGCCGCCAACGGGAACCACTATCTTCCGCACCAGATTGAACCGGGAAGCTTAAGAACTTTACGGCTCAGTTTACAAGGCGCATCAGCTTAATCGCAGTTGCGCCGCGAAATTGAACGGCGAAGCTCGAAGCCTTACCGGCTTCGTTTGGACGGCGCGGCAAGCCTAACGGCAGGTCCGCCGCCGGATGGAATCGGCAAGGTTAGAAACTTTACGGCTCAGTTTAGAGGGCGCAGCAGCCTAACGGCGGTTGCGCCCTCAATTTTTTTTGCCCGCGTGGGTGCCCCATCCTTGCGGGTTATGGGTCATGCAAGGGTGGGGATGTTGATTTTGACTCTCCCCGCCGCTGTCTCCCGTTGGGGCACGATACATCGTGCCCTTCTTCCCGTGCGGGCGCACGACTTCAGTCGTGCCCATCGACTCCTCATTTTTTCTGTCATCCCGACCGCAGTGGAGGGATCTCTCTTCTCCTCTTGTAGCGGCGCCCTTCCCAGGGCGGCCTCTTCGCACCTAAGTCTCATCCATCCATGAAATGAGGTCGCTCCTCATCACGCATCCACACTAAATTACAGAAGTGGTACGCTCTCATCGAATGTCCTAGTCAAGAAAGAAGAAACCGGTCCTCCGCCGCGCCGCACCTGCAGATACTCCAGAGGTCCGTGGACTGCATCTCGATCCCCAGACGCGTTGCTTGCACCACCATACGAGGCCGACGTCATCGCCATCAAAATGAAGTGCTGCGCGACCTGGTATGCCTGCAAAGACTGCCATATCGCGCTCGCAGGTCATGCCATCGAGGTTTGGCCGCGCAGCAAATGGAATCAGGAAGCAATTCTGTGTGGGGCATGCGGCGCAAAGCTGACGATTTCCGAATACATGCAATGCGAGTCTCGCTGCCCGGTCTGCTCCGCCCCCTTAAATCCGGGATGCCGGAACCACCACCATTTCTATTTTGACGAAGAGCTCCAATAGGCCGTCGCTTTCTCCTGTAGGGGCACGATACATCACATCGTGCCCTCTTCGTACCTTGTACCGGCGACTTCTTGCGCGGGTGCCCCATACGCCAGTCCGGCGGCCAGCTCACCACCAGCTCACCAATTGTGATTGGTTGTTCCGCCCGCCCCATCTCGCGCTGGTACCCCCGCTCGGCTAAAATAGCTGCAAGATTTTCCGTCTCCAACGTTCCAAAGTCGAGAGGTGATAAGTATGCTTCGACGAGCAGGTTTACTCCTACTGGCTGCAACCCCAGCCATGGTTGGCGCGTTCGCCCAACAGGTCGCCCCCACCGGGCAACAGCCAGAAGCTGCGGTAACGAGTCGCCCCCAGAGCTTTGCCCAGGGATTTCGGAAGACCGTAGGATTCATGAGAGTGACCTACCTTGAATAAAGTCACCTGAAACAGATAGCCGGCACCTGCTTTTTTGTGTACTACGAAGACGCCAGATTGGGTAAAGAGCGAGGATTTGCATACCTGGTTACCAATAGGCACATGGCGGTACCCGGAATCGAGAAAGGGTTCAACTACCCTGTCCAGCAGGTGTCTCTCCGATTGAATTTGCGTTCCCCCGAAGGACAGAGTCTATCGAAGGAAATATAGTTCTGGGCGAGACAATTCACTGGTTTTTTCCGGCTGACGAAGGGGTCGACCTGGCAATCCTGCCGCTTTCTCCCGACGAAAAGAGATTCGACTACCTACCCATAAACCTCTCAATGCTTGCTACCAAAGACAGAATCGAATCGGTGAGCATCGACGTCGGAGACAACGTCATTTTTGCAGGCTACTTTTATCAATTTGGGGGCGAGAAGAAAATTCAGCCAATAGTGCGGGAAGGAGTCCTCGCCATGATGCCCGACGAGGAAATTAAGACAACCCTCCAGAAACCTGGACATCTCTACCTCGCTGACGTACACGCATTCCATGGGAATAGTGGGTCACCACTGCTCGTAAATGCAGGGGGCGTTCGCAATAGCGGCGCCATTTCACCGCCTAATTACCTGCTCTTGGGAGTCATCAGTGGATACTATCCTGAAGGGGAAATTTTCAGTGTACCGGCCACAGTTTTGACCGGAGAGGTCCACGACAACAGCGGAATTGCCACGGTCGTTCCGGCTTACGAGCTGAAGGCGCTACTGGACTCTACCCCGTTGCAAGCCGCAAGAGATGCGATCGTTGCGAAGGAAGCCAACCACGGACGGCCGTAGCCGCAGTGCCCTTCGGCACTTTTCCTCGTTTATTGGACCAAAGCAGTCGTGTCCCAGATGCTGAACTCGCCTTCGGCATAGGCGGCGGCCAAGCGAGTTCCCTTCCCGTCAAAGGCGACACGTTCGATGACTCGGGGAAAACGCGGATTGGGCGGCAGGGCCGCCTCGAAGGTATAGAGCCGCTCCCCCGTTGCCAGTTTGAAAAGCAGCACGCGTTTATTGGCATGGGCCGAGGCCAGGAACAGTCCGGAGGGATGAAAATCCAGTGCCGTGACCGCGGAGGGGGACAACCGAATTCGCCGCGGTTCGCGATCGCTGCCAGCCTCGCTCACCAGCACGGTGCCGTCATCCAGTCCCGCCGCCAGCCACCGGCTGTCCCGCGACCACGCCAGCGCCGCGGCGGCCGCGCGGCCGAAGCTGTGGTGCGGACCGTTGGAGCGGACGTCATAGACCCATACCGTATCCGCGGGCTCCCCGACCGGTTTGGTCACGCCGACCGCCAGCCATTTTCCATCAGGGGAAAACGCGAGGCTGAGAATGGGGCCTCGCTCCTTCAACTGAAGCGTCAAATTCCCTGTCGCGATCTCCCAAAGCGTGACCAAGCCATTCGCATCCCCGCCCGCCAGCCTCCATCCGTCGGCCGTGATGGCCAGTGCTTGCTGAGCCCCGATTTTCTCCAGAAAGACCGTGTTCTCCAGCATCTCACCCTGCGGCCGGCTCACCGTGATCCGGTCTTCGTAGGAATAGGCTTGAATATTGGGCTCCGGCGCAACCGCCACCGCCAGCGCCTTGCGCCGCTCCAGCAAGACAAATTGCCCATCGCGCGGCCGGAAGTAGAACAGGTCTCCCGCCTGCGTCGTATTTCTGAACCAGTGGGAATTCCAACGCCCGCTGCGGCCCACGCGAACACGAGCAAGCCTCTAGAGCCATCAGAACCGCGAGTAATGCAGCCGACCGGTCTCTCATTCGCGCACAGCTTACATGATTTCTTCTGATCGATGAATTGCCGGTGAGCAGGTGGCCTCAGCTGCCAGTGGAATCTCCCGAGTACTATGGTCAAGTTCCCCGTGTTCGGCTAGTTTGATATCGCTTGCCGGAAAAGGGGGGCGCAATGAAAAGCCGCGTCAACACGAAGCAATACGCGCTCCTGATTAGCCCCCGGGTTGTTACCAGGGGAGATTCTATCTTCCCTCACGGAACGCTCACGATTCGTACTGTCCACTTAGACGGAGAAAAGATCAGTCCCCCGATGGATGCGTCTTTCAACGGCTTGGTTTTCGCATGCCAATGGGACGAAAATAATCCGGACAAACCTACCTACTCCTGGAAAACGTTTTACCGCGAGGTGTGGAAAATTGAGCACGCCGACGCGGAGAAAATGATTAAGATGCTTCGAAAAGTGAATCGCCTCCGCTCGTCGAAGTCTGCTAGAACTTTTGGCGAGTACGTGGCGTTTGTCGCCAAGGCTCTGAAAATCAAGCTCGCCTTAAGAGAAATAGATCACTCGACACCGCGGTTGAGCTATAACTTCAACGAGTATGTTCACGTCGAGAATTCAGAAGTCGCGAACGTCATTGACGAGATCGTCGACGAGACCCGCAGCTCAGCCGTAAAGTCAGCAAGCGCATAACCTCCGTTTTGACCCTTTAGCAGATTCCGCAGTTCTTTCCCCTTCCACCCCTCCCGCAAACCCTTCCAATTACCCAACTTAGTCCCCACTGTGTCCCCCGCCACACCTCATTAGAATCACTAAGTAGTTAGTAGTTGACAGTCGGTATATTCCGTGCTACCCTGTCGTATGAACTCGGCAATACAACCCGAATCACTTCCAAACCCTCATCTACGTCTCTGCTCGAACGAAAAATCCATTTCTGTAAGTCCTTTGTTTGCCACTCATAGGAGCCGCTCGCAAATCATTGAAAACCCACTTACTTTAAGTCCTTTACTTGCCACTCATACAGACTTCGCGCCTGTAACTCCTGTATTTGCCACTCATACGAAAACAGCCGGGGTGTATACCAACAATTCCCATTCTGGAACTCCTGCAACTCTTCGACCCTTAGACCCTGTGACTCTCAGACTCTCAGTTTCGACGTTCAGACTCTGCTTCCCTGCCTCTCCCTCCCATGCCACAATTCCGAGGCCCGCATGAATCGCCCCAAAAACTTTCGCGTCTACTTCCTGCTCGCGTCGCTGTCCCTCGGCGGGCTGATCCTCCTTCTGCGCGAGCACCGTCCCTCATTTCTTCGTCCGGGGCTTCGGCTTTACGCCTACGTCACAACCGCTGACGGCAGCGTCACTGTGGTCGACCTCGTCAAGCTCAAAGCCTTTTCGCACATGTATGTCGGCCCGGGCCTTTCCGGATTGCGCGAGCATCCCACGCGCGCCGAAGTCTTTGGCGTCAGCAGCGCGGGCGGCTACATCTGGATCCTCGACCCCCGCATCAACCAGGTCACCGCGCGCATTCCCGTGGGCCCGATTCCCTACGCCGTCGAGTTTTCCCGGGATGGCAAATGGCTTTACACCACGACTTCCGGGAACGACACGCTCCTCGCTCTGGATGCGCAATCGCACGCCATCGTCGCGCGCGCCGCCACCGGCCACGAACCCGTCCTCGCCCGCGTCACTCCGGACGGAAAATCCATCCTGGTGGTGAATCGCCGCGACGGCTCGCTCGGCATTCACGACGCTGGGATGCTGGCCCAGCGCGCGGCGGTTGGCGTCGTGGCGCAGCCCGAAGACGTCGCTATCCTGCCGGACAGCTCCGTGGCCTTTGTGCTCAGCCGCTCCGAGCGCCGCATCTCGGTGGTGGACCTGCGCCGCGGCGTCCTGATGGCAAATCTTGAACTCGCCGGCAAGCCAACGGATATGCTGCTCAAACCGGACGGCGGTGAGCTCTACGTCATCTCGCCGGAAGCCCACGGCCTCCAGGCCATCAACACCTGGACGCACGAAGTGGGCGACTACATGGTCCTCGGCTCCGCGCCCACTCGCGGCGTGCTCAGCGCCGATGCTTCCCTGCTCTATGTTTCGGACATCGCTGCCGGCCGCGTCACGCCCGTGGACATCTACAATCGCCGCATCATTCGCGATCCCGGCAAAGGCTTTCCCGTCCCCGCCGGAGATTCGCCATCCGCGCTGCGCTTCGATCCGGAGGAGAATTTGCTCCTCGTCGTGAGCCAAGGCTCCGGCGATCTCGCCGTGATTCGCGTACGCACCAATTTTCTCGTGACCATGATTCCCGTCGGCGATCACCCGCAGGAGCTGGCCGTGAAATTATTTTAGGAGGAAACAGGCTCTTGGGAGGGCACGGCTTCAGCCGTGCCGAAAGACGACGAGACTTCAAGGGCTTTAGCCCCTGAAGCCCGCCGGAGAGATGTGAAGCAAAACTTTAACTGGCAAATCTTGAGAGTAAGTTCTCGTAGGGTCGGCCTTTTGAGGCCGACCGGAGGGACTTCAAGTAAAACCTTAATTAGCAAATTTCACTTCTAAGCCATTTGCAGAGGCGGCTTTACGCCGCCATCTGCTACTCCGGCAGCCAAGCCGCGTGGTCTTCGCCGAGAGGGACGTCCAGAAACCCCGCGGCCGGCAAAACATCCACGGGCAATCCGCCGTGCCACAGTGCAACGCCGAGCCGCAGCTTGGTTTGGCCGGTGAGGTTGATCTGGTCCTTCTGGATGGCCACCTCGAGGATGCGCTCGAACGCGACTTCCGCGACGGCCTTCGGGTTCAGCAGGCACAAGCGGGCCTTTTCGACCGCGAACCCCTGGACGTGGCCGCGCACCAGATTGACGACGATAGTGAGTTCTTCCGCGCCGCCGATGGTGATGCGGAACTCGGGATCTTCGAGCTCACCGAGCGCGACGGCAAACGGATCGATGCGCACGCAGAAGCGCTCTTCCTCAAAGCCGTAGCGCAGCTCGTGCAAGTAGAATACGCGGCCGTGCATCGAGCCGCCGCGCCGCTCCGGTGAATAGAGGCCGGCGCCGAGCCACTCGAAATAAGAAGTGTCGCGGCCGTCTACTTTGACGTTGAGAAAACTCGACGGCGCAAGTTGCAGCGCATGCTCCGGCCGGCGCTTGATGGGCTTGGCAAGCTCTTCCGGGGCAACCTGGCCCAGTGCAAGGTAGACGCCGGTGAGATGCTTTCGATAAAGCGCATCGAACTCCGCATCGTTCGCGGTGCTGTGCTCGGGGCCGTACCACCAGCACCAGTCGCTGCCCTCGGAAACGAGCAGCGATTCCTGCGCTTCTTTAAGCGCGGTTTCCGTGGGCGCGTCCGACCGGCCTTGTTTTCGCGCGTCCACCGCCCGGCCATAAGCTTCGCGCGCGTCCCAGAGCAATTCCCACGCGGCGACGTCTTCGCTGTGGCCGATCCAGACGTCGAAATTCGCGTTGATCCAGGACGCCGGGAAAATTCCGTTGATGGTGGGAATCTCTCCGGCCGCGGCGGTGGCTTCGCTTGCGGTGAGCGCGCGAAAATCCTGGTCGCCCTGAATGCGGCCGTAAAATTCGCGCAGGAATTCACGGCCGTTGCCCGGATAGTATTCCCACGCGTTCTCGCCGTCGAGGAATAAGCAAATCGTGAGCGGCTGCGCGCTCTGCACGGTGTTTCCAAGATGGCGCAGGCGTCCGTGCAAATCGGCGGCGGCGGATTTGGCATCCATGCGGCTGTACACAAATCCGATGACATCGGAAAGATGGTGATCACGGAACAATCCGGTGATTCCCTTTCCTGCCAATTGCACGCGCCACGGTTTGTATAAGCGCTCGGCGTTCGCGGGAATTCCGTTGGCGTCGCGGAAAAAACCGACGTTGAGCGTGCGGCCGAGAACGCCTTCATCGGTTCCGAACCATTCGAATCCCTCTTCGGCGGCAATGGTCAGGGCTTGATCGGAGACGGAGCCTTCCGAGGGCCAGAGGCCGGCGGGCTTCACGCCAAAAACTCTTTCGTGATAGGCGCGCGCGCGCTGCAACTGTTCGCGCGCGTCTTCAGGGTGGCGAAACGCGCGGCGCGGCAGCGGCGTACCGGGATTCGCGACGCGGGCGATATCCGAATCGCAGATGAGCGGAAGAATCGGGTGATAGAACGGCGTGGTGCTGATTTCGATCTGGCCGCGCTGCGCCGCTTCGCGATAAGCGGGGAGGACCATGCGCAGCAATTCGAACTGTTTTTCCTTGAGCGCGTTTTTGTCCTTCTCCGAGAAGTCTTTCCCTTTCGTGGATAGCTTGCTGATTACGGGATCTTTTTGCAGCCAAGATTCTTCCATCCACGCCAACTGGGAAAGCAGTTGCAGGTCGCGCCAATCGCGCGGAGTAAAGGTGACGAGCGCCTGTGCGCCGCCGGCCGGGCGCGACCATTCGTGCAATTCTACGAAGCGCGGCCAGCGCGACATCAGGCGTTCGTGGTTGACCTGAAACGCGCGCGCGAGAATTTCGGCTTTGTCTTCGCGCGCCAATTCCTCGGCATTCTTGAACGCCAGCGAAAACCACGGCTCATTGAAATTTCCGCTGGCATACTCTTCGAGCTGGAGACCGAGCGCGGGCACGACGTTGAAGGTGGCATGAAATTTCGGAAACTCGCGCATCATGTCCACCATGCCCCAGTAATCTTTCAGGGCATGCAAGCGCGTCCACGGAAGGACGTAGCGGCTGCTTTCCGGATCGCGGTACTGCGGCTGATGCATGTGCCACAAGACAACCAGATGAACTGGCTTCATTCTGCGCGTGTCTCCCGTGATAGACCCTTGACCGGAGGGCGTCCGGCTGATCTTTGAAGGTCGCGTGGCGGCTCAGGCCCGGTCGCATTCGAATCGAGCCCGCCTGCGCTGGTTTAGAGGAAAACCGCCTTTAGAAAAACTAACACGTAATCGAGGCTAACAGAAATGGCGTGCCGCAAGCGCGAACTCCAAAGAGTCTGCGGCGAAGCCATGGGCATGTGGGGAGGGGTCTCTGTCCATGTGAAACTTATGTGGTGGAGCAAATTGTTTCACTCGTTCGTAAAAACGATCCGGCCACGGCCATCTCGATGCTGGTAAACGACAGGCTGCGGGAGGAGCGGCAGCGTGCAAGCTTTGGCTGCCAGGAACGTGCCGGCAGGGCGGCAGAATCCAATTCGATCAGCTTCGGCATCTCCGGTATCGGGCGAATTGAGCAACCGGACCGTTTCTTCTTCCGTAACGGCGCCATTCAGATAGGCTGCGATGTTTTTTTCCATGTCTGCGGGAAAGGATGGCGCAGGGCCAACCAACTTTGCTTGATAGGTATTCAGCATGACTTCTCTGAATACCGGAAGCGCAGCTCTGCCGCCCGTTTCCATTCCGCCTAGTGTGCGGTTGTCATCGAATCCAATGCGAACCGCCACCGTAATTCCATCGGGACCGTAGGTAGAGCCTATGAAAAGAGCATCCCGGTAGTTGTTCGTCGTGCCGGTCTTGCCCATAACGGGGATTGGGAAGGCGCGCGCGTCGAGCGCGTGCGCGGTACCCGACGGAATGCGCACGACACCACGCAATCCTTCCTGAATCAGGGATAGCTCCAGTCCATTCTCGTTGAGCGAACAGCAGGGCAAGGGGTGGCTGTAAATAACTTCTCCCCCACTCCGTTCGATCTTGGCAATCATGTAAGGCTCCGCATGTATGCCGCTAGCCATCATCCGGTAAGCGTTCGCAAGTTCCAGCAAGGTGACTTCGGAAGCGCCGAGGGCCGTAGTGTCATAGCGATGTAACGCGGTTTGGATGCCAAGGTCTCGTGCGGTTTTCAAGACCGAATCGATGCCAATCCGTTGAACGATCCAAATGGCGACTGCGTTTCTGGACTCCGCCAGCGCTTGCCGGACGGGGATGATGCCTTTGAATTGATTGTCAAAATTGGAGATCCACTTCGGAGGCTGGTCTCCCGAGGTGTGCACCGAGATGGGCTCGTCAGGTACGGGAGTATCGAGATCCAGGGCGCCCTGACGAAATGCAGCGAGATAAACAATCGGCTTCATCGCCGAGCCCGGCTGGCGCATAGACTGGGTTACGCGATTAAAGTCGCTGTACGTAGTGTCGTGACCCTTGTATGTGCGCCGTCCGCCTGCCTCAGCCAGGATGGCGGAGTCCCGGTTCCGCAGAACAACCACGGAGCCCTGAATCATCCCCGCATTTTTAGGATGACGCTTTTCATAGAGGTTCAAGCCGTTTTCGAGTGCGGCGTTCGCGAGGCGCTGGATCCGATCGTCAATCGTTGAATAAATCTGGATGCGGCCCTCCAGCAGTTGCTTCATTCCGATATCGGAGGCGAGTGTGGCATCGAGTCCTTTGAGCTCCTCGAGAACATTTCCCACTGCCGCGGGCGCTTCGACCAGATCACTAACGCGAGCAGCCAGACGAATTGGGGTTTGCTGGCTGTTCTGAGCCGTCTGTGCGGAAAGAAAATGGTTCTTAACCATGAGGGCCAGGATCTGATTTCGTCTGTGGAGTGGTTTTTGATTGCCTGCCAAAGTGGGGGCATACTGGCCCGGCGACTTGGTAATGCCTGCCAAAAGGGCCGCCTTGTCGGCATCATCAGCAGTGAGCGCCGCCAACGGCGCACCAAAATAATACTGCGAGGCCGCGGCGAAGCCGTAGCGACCATTTCCCAAGTAGATGAAGCTGGCGTAACGCGCGAGCAATTCTTCTTTGGCCCGGCGTTTGGACCCGTAGCGCTTCCGCATCTCCCCCTCGATCCACAACGATAGGCGCATTTCCTCAACTTTCAGCAGGACCTTGTTGGCGCCGGGCACACCGAGGACCAAAGCAAGAGCGTGCGGGGAAAGGCCCTCGTGCTGAAGGGTGTTGCTGTTCTTCGTGCTGGTAAGTTTTTGCAGGAAGTAGCCGCGCACAAGCTGTTGAGTAATCGTCGAGCCGCCCTGGGGAAACACGGGAGCGCGCCCAGCGGCGTTCTCGCCGGTTGAGTTCCCGGCATGGACGACCAAGGAGTGAAAGTTTATCTTGCTAAGTAAACGAGGAAAGACAGAATAATCCACCCCCGAGTGTGAGAAAAAGTTCTCATCCTCGGCCGAAAGGATCGCTTGCCGCAGGACGTCAGGAATATTCTTAAATTGGATGATTTCCCGGCGCTCGCTTCCTAATTCGATGAGGACGTGGCCATTCGCATCGTAGATGCGACCCATGGTGGGAGGCTCAAAGCGAAGGAACGCGTCTAAATCGGGCAAGTCCGTTCGGTTGTAGCTGATGTAAATCATCCCGCACAGGGCAAACACGAGCGGGACGGCAGCCACTAGAGAGGCAATGCTAAGCAAGCGACTCTTCTTGCAAATCCTCCACAGGCCAAGTAACCGCCTGTGAAAGGTCCCAGGAAACTGTGGAAACAGTGAATTCGTTTTGAGCACGTGAACTGTTTACCGCCGGAGCGCGGGGTATCTCGATTTTTGATCCTGAACTCGCGCGCCTTCCTGGTACCTCCTGGTCTGAAGCAACAAGCCTCGCATAGCGGGGGCTGGGATACTGTTCGATACAGGTCACCTCCATGGCATCGGTTATCCGCGCGCTTCCGCGAATGAACTGACGTACTGTGCGTTCATGCTGATCTTAACCGGCATCCACGGATGACGATGCTGAAGGCGCCGCAAGTGAACGCCGCCGCGGCCGTGCTACACTCACGGTTCGCGCCATGCGCATCCTGGACCGTTACATCGTCCGCGAAGTCTTCCGGCACGCCGTCCTTGGGCTTATCGTTTTTACTTTTGTTCTTTTCGTTCCAAAGCTTGTCCGCTTGATGGAGCTTTTTGTCCGTCATTCTGGCTCCGGCAGCCAGATTCTGAAGCTGTTCCTTTGCCTGTTTCCCGGCATTTTCATTTTTACCATTCCCATGGCCATTCTGATCGGCGTGCTTCTGGGCCTGGGACGCATGTCGGCCGACAGCGAAATCATCGCATTGACGGCACTCGGCATCGGGCGCCGGCGGATTCTTCTGCCCGTCGGTGTAATTGCACTGCTAGGCGCCGCGTTCACGCTGGTCATGAGCCTCTGGCTTTCGCCGCTGGCTTTGCGCACGCTTCGCTCCATCGAAGCGAATTTGATCGCCTCGCAAATATCCTTTCAGGTGCAGCCGCGGGTCTTCGACGAGCGATTTCCGGGCTGGGTACTGTACATCAATGACGTGACGGCCAGCGGCACGCAATGGCACGGTGTGTTCCTTGCGGAGACCGGCGGAGAGAACGGCTCACGCCTCACCCTGGCGGAGAACGCGATTGTAATTGCCGAACCAAAGCAGGGCAAGCTGGAGCTGCATCTTCAAGGGGGCACGACCCACGAGTTTTCCCGTAACGATGCGGATCACTACTCGGTGACGGCGTTCGGACAGAGCGACTGGCCTATCGAAGTCAATGGCCTGGTACCCGCGCAACCGCGGCAGCTCAGCAATCCGGAGCGATCCGTTCGGGCGCTGCTGGGGGACAAGGGTCCCGGCTGGCGCGATGCGCGCGTGGAACTTCACGGCAGGTTTGCTTTTCCAGTCGCTTGTTTTGTCTTTGCGCTGGTGGCGGTTCCGATTGGAGCGCAGCCGCGGCGCGGCGGGCGCGCGGCGGGATCGTTGATCGCCGTCATTCTGATCGCGTTGTATTATCTGCTGTTCGTGATGGGTGCCGGACTTGCGCGGCAAGGAGCCGTCTCTCCGGCTGGAGGGATCTGGACCTCCAACATCGTTCTAGCAATCCTCGGACTGTCATTGTTGCCGCGGATGGAGCAGTTTCGCGGAGAGAGCCACTGGCTGCGGCCGCTGGGATTTTTCAAGAGCCGGATGCGGCTGCTGCGGCGACGCAAGACACAGGCGCGCGTGCGTGCTGCAGCTGCGGGGCCGGCCAATGGAGATCGCGGCCTGCAAGAAACGGGCACTCGCAACGGTTCGAGTTTTCCGCGGCTGATGGATTTGTACATTCTGCGGAGGTTCTTTTCATACTTCGCGCTGCTGATGGGCACGTTTGTCTTTTTGTTCGAAACGTTCACGTTTTTCGAATTGCTGGATGACATTGCGCGCCACCGCGTCCCTTTCCTGATCGTGGTGGACTATTTCCGTTATCTGGCTCCTTACCTGATGTATCAGCTGGCCCCGCTCGGGGCGCTGGTGGCCGTTTTGGTCACGCTGGGAATCATGAGCAAGAGCAACGAAATCGTGGCGATCAAAGCAAGCGGCATGAGCTTGTACCGCCTGGCGGTGCCGCTGCTGCTCGCGGGAATGGCGCTGGCCGCGATCATGGTCGTGCTCGACGATACGTACTTGCCGTTTGCCAACCAGCGCCAAGACGCGCTGCGAAATCTAATCAAAGGACGCCCGCCGCAGACTTACACGCGTCCGCAACGCTGGATCTTCGGCGAAGACTACAAGATTTACAATTACGACGTCTTCCTCCCCGCGCAAAACCTGTTTGGAGGATTGAGCGTTCTGGAAATCGATCCGGCCACGTTCCAGTTGCGGCGGCGCGTGTATGCGACGCGGGCCCGATGGTCGGAATCTCAAAAAGTATGGGTGCTGGAGGACGGATGGGTTCGGGATTTTTCGGGCAGCACCATCGCGCGTTATGACCGGCTTCCTCCGGTCACGTCGCTTCCGGAGCTAACGGAGCCGCCGGGATACTTCAACCGGGAAGTCCGGCAGGCCTTTCAGATGAGCTGGCGGGAATTGAGCGCTTACATAGAGGGATTGCATCGCGCGGGATTTGACGTGGCCGGGCTGACCGTACAGTGGCAGAAGAAGCTTGCCTATCCGCTGATGGCGCCGGTGAGCATGCTGCTGGCGATACCGTTTGCCTTCCTGGTAGGAACACGCGGAGCGCTTGGCGGCGTGGCTTTGGGCGTGGCGATCGGGATTACGTATTGGGCGATGGCGGCGCTTTTGGAAGCGATGGGTGGAGTGGGACAGCTACCGCCGTTGCTTGCGGGGTGGTCTCCGGACATTATTTTCTTTTTTCTGGGTTTGTATTTTTTCTTCAAAATGCCGACGTAAAAAATTCGCCGGACACGCAGAGTTTACAGAAATGTCTGCGCGCCGACGATCTCAAGTGTTACTTGAACTCCGTTCGAATCGATTTTTCCGCGCTACTTCCCCTTCTTTTTCTTTGCTTCGCGTTCCTCAACTACTACTTGAGCTGCGGCCAACCGTGCGATCGGGACGCGGAACGGCGATGCGCTGACGTAGTCCATGCCGACGACGTGGCAGAATTTTACGCTGTCGGCGTCTCCTCCATGCTCACCGCAAATGCCGATCTTCAGCTTGTGGCGAGTCTTGCGACCTTGTTCGATGCCCCAGCGCATGAGCATGCCCACGCCCTTGGAGTCGAGAGACTGGAAAGGATCGGAGCTAAAGACAGCGGCTTTATTCTCGTCCACGTAGTCCGGGAGGAAGCGGCCAGCGTCGTCACGAGAGAGGCCCATGGTGGTTTGTGTGAGATCGTTGGTGCCGAAGGAGAAGAACTCCGCGACTTCCGCGATCTCCCCGGCCAGCAGAGCGGCGCGCGGCAATTCGATCATGGTGCCGACGATGTAGCTGAGCTTCACGCCGGATTTCTTGATCAGTTCATCGGCCACGCGGCGGGTGGCTTTTTCGAGGATCGAGAGCTCCTTCCGATCGAGAACGAGTGGATGCATGATCTCAGGTAATACTTTAACTCCGGCTTTCTGGCACTCGATGGCTGCTTCGATGATGGCGCGCACCTGCATCTCGAGAATTTCGGGATAAGTGATGGCCAGGCGGCAGCCGCGATGGCCGAGCATGGGGTTGGCTTCGTGCAATTGCTCGACGCGCCGGGCGACTTTCTCGACATCAATTTTCAAGTCGCGGGCCAGCTCTTCCTGCTTGGCGCGATCGTGCGGAACGAACTCGTGCAGCGGCGGATCGATCAAGCGGATGGTGACCGGGAATCCGTCCATGGCTCTAAAGATGCCGATGAAGTCGCGGCGCTGGAACGGGAGAAGCTTGTCTAGGGCCTTAACACGAGCGACTTTTTCGTCTGCCAGGATCATTTCCTGGATGGCGCGCTGGCGCTCGTGGCTCCTTTCCGGCTGCTCGAAGTCGGTGAAGAACATGTGCTCGGTGCGGCAAAGGCCGATGCCCTCGGCGCCAAACTCGATGGCTTTGCGAGCGTCTTGCGGCGTGTCCACGTTGGTGCGGACGCGCAGACGGCGCGTCTGGTCGGCCCACTTCATCAGGGCTTCGTAGGACTTAGGAAATTCGGGAGTAACGAGGGGCATCGCTTCGATGTAGACGACGCCTTCGCTGCCGTCCAGCGTAATCCAATCCCCTTCCTTGACCACTTTTCCGGCGGCGGACATGGTTTGCGATTTGTAATCGATGTCCAGTTTTTCCGCACCGACGACGCAGCACTTGCCCCAGCCGCGCGCCACTACGGCGGCGTGGCTGGTCTTGCCGCCGGTGGCGGTGAGGATGCCCTGCGCGACGGCCATGCCGCCGACATCTTCGGGGCTGGTTTCGCGGCGGACGAGGATCACTTTCTCGCCGTGCGCGGCCCACTCTTCCGCTTTTTGCGCGGAGAAAACCACTTTGCCTACGGCGGCGCCGGGCACGGCGTTGATGCCGGTGGCCAGAATTTTCGAACTGAGAGATTTTTTGTCGACTTTCGAATCGATGACCGGATAGAAGAGGCGCTCGATGTCTTCGGGCTTGATACGGAGGAGAGCTTCGTCTTTCGAGATGAGCTTTTCGTTGGCCATGTCCACGGCGATGCGAAAAGCGGCAGCAGGGGTGCGTTTGCCGGTGCGCGTCTGCAACATGTAGAGCGTGCCGTTCTCGACGGTGAACTCCATGTCCTGCATGTCGCGATAGTGTTTCTCAAGTTTTACTCGAACTTTCTCGAGCTGGGCATAAACCTTGGGCATGGTCTTGACCATTTCGCGCAGCGGCATGGGTGTGCGAATGCCAGCGACGACATCTTCGCCCTGGGCGTTGACGAGGTAATCGCCGTAAAACACTTTTTCGCCGGTGCTCGGGTCACGCGTGAAGCAGACGCCGGTACCGGAATTGTCTCCGGTGTTGCCGAACACCATCTGCACAACGTTGACGGCGGTGCCGAGAAGGCCCGTAATTTTTTCGACGCGGCGGTAGGTCACCGCTTTCTCCGCCATCCACGAACCAAACACTGCTCCGATGGCTCCCCAGAGTTGCTCCATGGGATCGTCCGGGAAGTCCTTGCCGGTCTTTTCCCGGAAGAGCGACTTGTATTCGGCGACCAGCTCTTTCCAGCCTTTGGCGGGCACGGCGGTGTCTTCCTTGACTCCCAGCCGGTCCTTCATCGCGCGGAGGCGGTGTTCGAGGTCCTCCTTGGACATTTCCATGACGACGGTCGAGTACATCTGAACGAAGCGGCGATAGGCGTCGTAGGCAAAGCGCTCATTTTTCGTGACCGCGGCGAGGCCGGCCACGGAGCGATCATTCAATCCGAGATTCAAGATGGTTTCCATCATGCCGGGCATGGAGCGCGCGGAACCGGAGCGAACGCTGACGAGTAGTGGGTTCTTGGGATCGCCGAGTTTTTTCTTTGTGACCCGTTCGAGTTTTGCGACGTTGTCAGCGACTTGCTTTCGGAGTTCCGGGGGATACTTCTTGCCGTGCTTGTAGAAGAAGTCGCAGGCTTCGGTCGAAATGGTGAAGCCAGCGGGAACCGGCAGACCGATCTTGGTCATCTCGGCGAGTCCGGCGCCTTTGCCTCCAAGGAGATCGCGCCAGGTGCCATCGCCTTCGGCTTTGCCTGCCCCAAAAAAATACACCCATTTTTTCACTGTGTCCCTCGCTAGAGATTTTTTAGTTGCCGAGCTTCTGTTGCCAATGCACGTTCTAGAGCAAAAATCCGGAGTCTTGTCGGCGCGCCGACAGAAACGTACCTCAAGTAATACTTGAAATAGCTAGCGCCGCTCTTCTCCGCCAATTTCGGAGAAGTCGGCGACTGTAGTGAACTCGCGGAGAAGTTCCGCAAGGAGAGCCAGCCTGTTATTTCGTACGGATTCATTCTCCGCCATGACCATGACGCCATCGAAGAACTGGTCCACGGCTTTGCGCAAGCCGGCGATGACTTCAAGCGCTTCCTGATACTTCCCCGCGCGCTTAAGAGCCTGAACTTTCGAGGCCGCGTCGCGGACCGCAGAGTAGAGGTCGCCTTCCGCGGGGCTCTCGAATAGGTCCGGGTTCACGTGATGGCCGTCTTTTGCAGGGATATTGGCCTTCTCCAGAATTTTGCGGATGCGCTTGAAGGAAACCGCCAGCGGCTCGAAGTTCTTGGACTTACGGATGGCTTTCAGAGCCACGAGGCGCTTCTGGGCATCGACGAGATCATCGGCACCGGCACGGAAGACAGCGCTGACTTCGTCGTAGCCAAAGCCTTCCCTTTCGCGGAAGACGTATTTCGCGCGGTCGAGAATGAACTCGAGAATCTGCGCTTCCTGTGCGGGAGTGACGCCGCCCTTCGGCTTAAGCGTGACTAGCGCTTTTGCGGCCGCACCAATCGAAAGCGAAATCGAGAGGGGGAGCTTCTTGTCGAGAATGATCTTCACGATGCCGAGCGCGGCGCGGCGCAGCGCGTACGGATCGCTCGAGCCCGTGGGGATGACGCCCACGGCGAAGCAGCCCACGACGGAATCGAGTTTGTCCGCGAGAGCCACGGCGCACCCCGTGAGATTGCGGGGGATGGGATCGTCGAGCCCGACGGGGCGATAGTGGTCGTAGACGGCGTCAGCGACTTCCACGGGCTCGCCCTGGGCCCGGGCGTAGAGACCGCCAACGATTCCCTGCAGCTCGGGAAATTCGCGTACCATTTCGGTGGCGAGGTCGCACTTGGCGAGCTCGGCGGCGCGGTCCGCTTCGGCGACGTGGGCCTGGAGCATGCCAAGGTTGAACCACTGCTCGGTCAGCCAGCGGGAGATGGAGCGAACGCGTTCGACTTTGTCGCGGTAGCTGCCGAGGCGAGATTCGTAGGTAATGCGCTCAATCTTCGGCAGATAGTCGGCGAGCCGACATTTCTGGTCGGAGGTCCAGAAGAACTGCGCGTCGGCAAAGCGCGCACGGAGGACACGCTCGTGTCCGGCGCGGATGATGCCCCTGGCATCGCCAGCGACGTTAATCACCGCGAGGAAGTGCGGGGCGAGATCGCCGTTCCTTTTCTCGACGGCGAAATACTTCTGGTGATCGCGCATGACGGTAACGAGGATTTCATCCGGGAGATTGAGGAAGGCGGGATCGAAGTCCCCCTGGATGACGGTAGGAAACTCGTTGAGATAGGCGACGAGCTTTCGCAACGCTGCATCTTCATGGATGTCGAGACCGCTGCGCTTGGCATGAGTGGCCAGTTCCCTGTCGATTTTTTCCTGGCGTTTTGCGGGACGAACGATGACGCCGTTCGAATGGAGCCGCTTTTCATAGCCGGCGAAGCTCTTGACGCGGATGGCGCTGGAGCCGAGAAAGCGATGGCCGCGGGTCGTGTCACCCGCAGGAATGCCGGCGACGGAAAGTTTCAGAGGCTTGCCTTCGAGTACGGCGACGACCCATCGAAGGGGACGGATGAAGCGCGCACCTTCGATGCCGGTCCAGGTCATGGAGCGCGGCCAGGTGAGATCGTGGACGGCGCGCGGAAGGACGGCGGTGAGGATTTGCGCGGCGGTGCGGCCGAGTTTGATTTGCTTGGCGGCGAGGTACTCGCCCTTGGGAGTCTGGACCAGGTAGAGGTCGCTGACGTGGACGCCCTGCTTTTCGGCGAAGCTCAGCGCGGCACGCGTCGGCGCGCCGACGGAGTCGTAGGCGACGGATTTGGGCGGGCCGGTGACTTCGGTCTCGACGTCAGGTTGCTTGGCAAGGAGGCCACGAACCCAGGCCGTGAGCCGGCGGGGCGCGCTGAAGGTTTCAACCTTTACGCCCTCGGACAGACTTTCAGCGGAGAGAAGCTTTTCGATGTTGGTGCGAAGTTCTTCCTCGGCCTTCGGAAGCATGCCGGCGGGGATTTCTTCGCAGCCGACTTCGAAGAGGAGTTCGACGCGTTTCTCGTTAGCCACGGGCTTCACGCGCGCACCTCTCTCCGTAGAGTTGCGCCCCTGAGCTGTTCGAGATAGGCGGCAGCCGTGCGGCAGGCAATGGTGCGGACCCGGGCCATGAGCGCGGCCCGTTCCGTCGTGGAGATGACGCCGCGCGCATCCATCAAGTTAAACAGGTGCGAACACTTGAGGCAGTGGTCGTACGACGCGAGGAGCGGCCAGCGGACGCGGTCCTTCCCTTCCGCGGTCTTGAAACCGTCCAGGAGTTCCTTGGCCTGTTTTTCGTGGAGTTCGAATTCGGCGCGAATGGCGGCGGCGTCGCTGCGATCAAAGCTGTACTCCGAGAGTTGCTGCTCTTCCATGAGGCGGATGTCGCCGTAGGTTTTGTCCGCGGACCAGCGCAGATCGTAGACGCTCTCGACGCCCTGGAGGAATGCGCAAATGCGCTCAAGCCCATAGGTCAGCTCGACGGAAATCGGATCGAGGTCGATGCCGCCGCTTTGCTGGAAGTAGGTGAACTGCGTAATTTCGAGGCCGTCGAGAAGCACTTGCCACCCAATGCCCCAGGCGCCGAGCGTCGGGGATTCCCAATTGTCCTCTTCGAAGCGGATGTCATGTTCCTTGAGATGAATTCCGATGGCGCCAAGACTCTTGAGGTAGAGATCCTGGACGTCCGCAGGCGAGGGTTTGAGGATGACTTGAAATTGCGAATGCTTGTACAGGCGATTGGGATTTTCGCCGTAGCGACCGTCGGCGGGCCGACGACTCGGCTGCACATAGCCGACGCGATAGGGATTGGGACCGAGTACGCGGAGAAACGTTTCCGGATGCATCGTGCCTGCGCCAACCTCGACATCGTACGGTTGTTGGAGGACGCAACCTTGCTTCACCCAGAACTGGGAGAGTTGCAGGATCAAATCCTGGAAGGTGAGCCCCCGCTGTCGTTTCTCAAGTTTTACTTTAACTTTCAAGGCTGCTCCAAAAGTTCGCGAGTAATCAGACGGCGCTCGATATTGTGCTCGATCCAGGTCAAGGAAGCTTCGCGCAGTTCCCCGGCGCTGGGCTGCATCGATTTTTCAAACGCGATGCGGTCGAGCCGCTCGCCGGTAAAGCGCTCGGCGAGAAGGCGTGCCTCGTGGTGCAACGGCTTCATCCCGGAGCGACGGCACTTCTCGCAGAAGAGGCCGGGTTGATGCGCGTCATAAAACGCCGGCTTCGACCCGAGCGGCGCATCGCACCCGGCACAGCGATCGAACCTCGGCAGCCACCCGCCGAGCCGCACTGTCCAAAACGCGAAATAACTGAGCGGCAGGTTCCAGTCGCCGGTGCGCTCGACTTCCCGGGTCACGAGCAGGATCAGCCGGAACATGGATTCCGAAACTTCGTGTTCCGGCAAAACCAGTTCCGAGACTTCACTCACCACAGCCAGACCGGTGCTCAGACCATAATCGCTCTGCGCCTTGTGAAAAGACTCGAGCGATTCGGCCTGTTGGATGCGAACCAGCTCCCGGGTTTCCTTCTCGACGTACCAAAGCTGGACGTGCGAGAGAACCTCGAGCGTGGAGCCGTAGCGATTCTTCAAGCGCCGGGCGCCCGCGGCCACGCCGCGCACGCGCCCGGACGACCGTCCGAGAAAGCTGACCAGGCGGTCCGCCTCGCCCAATGGAAATGTCTTCAGGATGATGGCTTCCGTTTCCCGGGCAGGCATGAGCTGTCGGCGTGCCGACCTTGCGTCGAACGAACTCCCGCATCCCGCTCGAAACGCGCGCACACGCGGAACCATTGTAAATACCATACGCGCACTCGCGGCGCAATCTCCGCGTGAAGAATTCAGAAAAATCTCGCGAAGGGCAGGTGCGCAGATTTTTAATTTCCAAAAGCGATGCGAGGATTTCTGGACGCAAAGAATTGCGAAAAGCCCAGCTATTCGAGGGGTTTCCGGGCAGAAAGTATTCTGTTAACTTGCGAATCCTTAAGGCGAATATTATCGGACGCGCCCCGCCGGCCTTATTCCCTCCTCTTTTCATTTCCTTTTCTTTTGCGATTCGCTACTCTGCTGTGGACTACTACTCATGCTCATTCCGCTCAAGGACAACAATCCTTCTCGAAGCTATCCGGTCGTAAATATCACGCTCCTTTTTGCGAATGTGGTCGTATTTCTCTACCAGCTCGCTCTTCCCCCCTATGACCAAAAGCTATTCATCCTGTCCAACGCCACCATCCCAGCCCGCATCCCCGCCTTCCTAGACGGGCACATGGGTTTCGAGGCCGCGTTCCTGCCGCTGATCACCAGCATGTTCCTTCATTCGGGCTTCCTTCACCTTGCAGGGAATATGCTTTTCCTTTGGATTTTTGGCGATAACGTGGAGGATGTCTTTGGCCACTTGCCGTATCTTTTTTTCTACCTGACTTGCGGGCTCGGGGCGGGATTGCTTCACGTTCTTTTCAATCTCGGCTCGACGATTCCGGCCCTCGGTGCAAGCGGGGCGATTTCGGGGGTCATGGGCGCGTACATGGTGCTCTTTCCTCGAGAACGGATCCTCACTCTCGTGTTCATTTTTGTGGTTCCGATCCCGGCGGTCTTCATTCTTGGCTATTGGTTTCTGCTTCAGTTTCTTGCAGGGATTGACGCGTTAGGAAGCAGTGCAAAAGGGGGCGTCGCAGTATGGGCGCACGTCGGAGGATTCCTGCTTGGAGTGCTCTTGACGCAATTGGTGCGCCGCAGGTAGGCGCCCCAAGTGTGGCCGATTCGCTACTTAAAGTATTACTTTAAGTGCGGTTGGGGATGTTTTTGACGGCTTGATCGGCGACCCAATCTCCAACGCCTTGCGTTCCCTTTTCGCCGCCGAGATCGGGTGTCACGTAGTTCTCCCGGAGTGCTGCGCGCACGCCCTCGCGAAGCGCCACGGCCTCCGGTTTCCAGCCCAAGAATTCGAGCATCATCGCCGAGGCCAGTACGGAACCGAGCGGATCGGCGATTCCCTTTCCGGCAATGTTCGGGGCGGAGCCGTGCACGGGTTCGAATAGCGACGTTTTTCCAGGATGGATGTTGCCGGAAGGAGCGAGGCCGAGGCCCCCGGCGAGCTGTGCGCCCAGGTCGCTGATGATGTCGCCGAAGAGATTGCAGGTCACGATGACGTCGAACTGCCGGGGATCGCGGACGATCTCCATCGCCAGAGTGTCGATGTAGAGATGGCGGGAGTCGAGCTCCACGAATTCCTGGCGGACCTCCTTGAAGACACGCTGCCACAGGTCGTGGGCAAAGTTCATAGCATTGGATTTGTCGCTCATGCACACGCGCTTCAGGCCGCTCTGCCGGGCGTATTCAAAGGCGTAGCGGATGATGCGCTCGACGCCTTTGCGGGAGTTGACATCTTCCTGGACAGCAATTTCGTCGGCGGTGCCCTTCTTGAAGAATCCTCCGACGCCCACGTAGAGGCCTTCGGTGTTCTCGCGGAAGACTATCAGCCGGATGTCTTTTTCGGTGCGGTCGCGCAGCGGTGTGAGCCGATCGTGGAGCAGTTCGACGGGCCGGGCGTTGACGTAGAGATCCAGTTTGAAGCGCAGCCCCAGCAGGATATCGGCGGCGTGCTGATTCGAAGGAACGCGCGGATCCCCGAGCGCGCCAAAGAGAATGGCGTCGAATTCGTCGCGCAGCATTTCGACGGCACCGACTGGGAGGCTTACGCCCTCGCGCAGAAACTTGTCCGCGCCCCAGTCGAATTCGATGAATTCCATGGGCCGCTTGGCTGACCCGGCAACCGCCCGCAGCACCTTCACCGCCTCAGGCGTGACCTCCTTGCCGATGCCGTCGCCGGGAATCACGGCGATGCGCGCAGCGGTGCCGCCATTTCGCAAAGGGATGCCGGGCAAGGTCTTGCCTCCTCGACGGCTGGATTTCCTGCCGTCCGGTCAACTGTGTGGAATGAAACGGCCGAGTATCTTGCTGCTGCGATGCCGCCGCCACGCTATTCTTCCATCAAAGCGCAGTTCGCGCCACCTGCTTTGCGGTGCCTCCCCCGGGCGATTCTCGATGGCATCTTGCGGGGATTCGACCAATCCGCCGAGAACAGGTAACATTCCCAGGCTGACCAACCCAATACGATGGAAAGGTCCAAAAAAGCAAAAGACGGATTCTTGCTCCTTGGTGCACTTCTGATCGCAGCGACAGCACTGTTTGCTTTCGGGTGGCTGGCGGAAGAAATGCTAGAGGGAGATACCCAGAAATTCGACGAGTTTGTGCGAAATGCAGTCCATCGTCATGCCACTCCCGCTCTTACCTGGCTCATGCACGGGTTCTCATTCCTTGGATCCGTCGCAATGGTAACCACATTGTGCGTTCTGGCGATCGGTACCTTTCTTTACTTCCGCCAGGCCCGCACGGCGGCGTTGCTGGCGATAACGATGGTCGGCATGGCTGTGCTTGACATAACGTTGAAGCTGGCATTCCATCGCCCCCGGCCTGTTGGCTATTTTGGACCGACTCCAACCACATTTAGTTTTCCGAGCGGACACGCCATGGGCTCAGTCTGCTTTTATGGGGTACTTGCGGCGATTCTCGCGGCACGCGCAAGCGGGCGCGCGGCCAAATGGTGCATCTGGACGGGCGCAGTGCTGCTGATCGGAATGATCGGATACTCGCGAATTTATCTGGGAGTGCATTACCCGAGCGATGTCATCGCCGGATACTGTGCCGGCGCGGTCTGGGTCGTGGCCGTAGGTTTTCTCAACAAGATTCATACGAACGGACGCAAGGAAGAAGTGGAACGCGGCAAGCACGGCTAAGTGGACGCGGGCCGAGCAGTACATTTCGGATAGTTCAATCGAGGCCGCGCGCAACCGCAGGAGACCGAAAGCGGCGCTGTCCCCGGCATCATTTGCGGTTGAGCCGATCGTCGAGCAGCAGAACCGCGCGGTAAAGAACTTCGGCGCCGTTGGCCACGTCTTGCCACGAAGTGAATTCCTTGGGAGAGTGGCTTATTCCGTCGCGACTGGGGACGAAGATCATCGCCATCGGCGCAATCTTGGCAATTTCCTGAGAGTCCTGACCAGCCTCGCTGGGCAGATCCATAGTGGCAAGGCCGAGCGACTTTGCCGCGTCGCGCACGGCAGCCTGTAAGGCTGGGTCGGCGTGGGCGGGGTCTGATTTGTCCAACGCAATGCAGCGGGTTTCGACGCGCTCCTCTCTGTCAATCTGCTTGAATCTTACTTGCATGCGTTCCCACATGCGGTCGATTTTTGACGCGTCCAGGTCGCGCAACTCGACCGGGAATTCGGCACGGCCGGGAATGACGTTAACCGCGCCAGGCTCGGCCCGCAAGTAGCCGACGGTGCCCACCTGGTGGCCGGTCTCCGCGCGCACCACTTCGCGCACCACAAGCAATTCACGCGAGGCTGCCGCGAGGGCATCCTTCCGGCGATTCATGGGCGTGGTGCCGGCGTGGTTTGCGAAACCTGTGACCACACACTGCCACCGTTTGATACCCACAATTCCCTGCACAACGCCGATGGGAATTTTGGATTCATCGAGGTGCGGGCCTTGTTCGATGTGCAATTCGAGAAATGCTGCCAAAGCCCCGCGTGGGATGCACGCGTCGGTAAGATGCGACGGATCCTGGCCGTAACGGCGCAGCCAATCCGCAAGGGTGAGCCCCTGCTCATCCTTACGATCGAGAATCTCCGGTCCGAGCGTCCCAGCGGCGACACCCGAACCCAAAGTACCGATTCCGAAGTGGTTGCCCTCTTCGTTGGTCCAAATGACCACTTCCAAGGGGTGGCGAGTCTTCACGCTCGCGTCGTTCAGAGCGCGCATTACTTCGATGGCGCCCATGCTGCCGACGTCTCCATCGAAGTTTCCGCCATGGAGAACGGAATCAATGTGCGAGCCGAAGAGCAATTTCGGCAGCTTCTCCGAGCCTGCGCGCAGACCGAAGATGTTTCCCGCGGGATCGACGTGGACCTCGAGCGCGGCTTGCTTCATCAGGCCGATGACGTACTCCCGAGCGGCCATATCAGTCTCCGAGAATCCGGTGCGCGTGACACCGCCCTCGGGATTCCGGCCGAACTCGCTCAGTTTCTCGAGCGTGCCTTGCAAACGATTAGAGTCGACGCGAAACTTTGGAGAGCCCATCGCCTGGGGACGCAGTGTAGGCGCGGCGAAGGCAACCATCCACAGAATAGCCAATCCGAGGAGAGAGCAGGTTCGGCATGAGTTCTTGAGAGTGCTTTCATGGTGCCTTGCCATCATTTGGCTCCTCCCACCCACGCAATGCCCTGCTACCGAAGCGCTGTAATGGATGTTCGGGCGCTATTCTTCCATCAAAATAAAATTCGCGCTACCGCCACTTGACTTACGCGGCGGCCGGGGCTTTGCTCTGCGAGCCGCTCCCGGATGCCTGCTGTTCAGCTACCGATTTGAGCGTTAGACCTCGACGTGAATCGCATGGAATCCACTTTATCCTGAAAAGTACTTGACAATAGGAAGCAGCGCTGTAGCTTAGTGCTATCAGCCTCGCATAGGAGATGGGGGACCTCCATATGGAAACCGCACATCCAACTCAATTACAAGGTTTTGGCGAATCGCCATCTGGCCCGTTTCGAGGGGTCCTTGTCGACGCGATCCGATTTTGGGAGCCGCGTCGCCTGCTATATAACTTTGTCCTCGGCGCGGTCGTTGTTGTCTGGCTTGTAGCGACTTGGCCCCATTTCCGCGCGGAAATGACGTTACATTCGCTTCTGCTTCTTGCCATCCTGGCATTACTAGCCAATGTTTGCTACTGCGGCGCTTACCTCGTGGATATTCCAATGCAACTCTCACCTCTTAGCACCACCTGGAGACGTCGACGCTGGGGGCTATTATTGATGGGAACGCTCTTCGCAATTCTTGTGGAGAATTATTGGATCGCTGACGAGATCTATCCCTATGTCCGCTGATACAGGGAGGAGGCCAGCGGCGCTTGGGAGGACCATATGAAACTGGCGCGCCCGGAGAGACTCGAACTCCCGACCCTCTGGTTCGAAGAGACGCCGGCGAGCGCTAGAACTCCGCCTAGCGCTTGGACCCATGAGCCCTTCTCACCAAGCCAGAGAATCCCGAGGATGGTTGCCAGCACCGGCAAAAGATAGGTGAAGGCGCTCAATTGCGAGGCTTCGAGGTAGCGAAGCAGCCAGAAGTAAAAGACGTATGCCAAGGCGGAACTGAAAATTGCCATGTAGATTGTGGCGGCCCAGGCTTGCCAGGGGAGCGGCCAATTTCCGGCGCCGTACATCTTGTTGGCCTCGTAGATAGCTAACGGCAGCACAATAAGCGCTCCGGCGAAATGATTGAATGCCGTCATGGTTAGAGTGTCGTACTTCCCCGCCACGCGTTTGCCAAGGACGACGTAAATGGCAAAGCCAACGGAGCCCGTCATCGTAATGGCGTCGCCTTCGAGCGACGCGGAATGAACCGAAATACCGTTCTCGGAGGCAAGCACCGCAATGCCAAGGAGCGCGATAAGCATTCCAATTACCTTGTGCCCTGTGGCGCGCTCCAAACGAAGCACCACGGCCAGCGCCAGGATGTAGATAGGACCCATGCCGACAATAACGGCGGCATGGCTGACGGACGTGAAATGAAGCCCGACCGTAAAGCAAAGCTGGTTTACGACCACGCCGAAAAAACCCAAATACAGAAATATTCAGAAGTCGCGCGCAGCGAACCCGCGACGCCGCAAAGCCGTGGCTTCCGAGAACGCCGGCATTCGCGAGCAGAGGAAGTACGTGGGAACCATGAAGATACCCGCGAAAACCACGCGGAAAGAAGCCATGGCCAATGGCGGCAGGTACAACAGCCCGATTTTTGCCGCGATGAAGTTGACGGCCCACACGACGATAAGAAGAGCAATCGATGCAGTGATGACGCTGCGCGAAGGCGCTCGCCCGGCTGACGGTTCGATTTGCACGGACTCAGGCCAGCCGTTCTTTTCGAATGGTAAGTTTTTCGATGAGTTCGAGGCGCGGTTCGAATCCGATGCCGGGTCCGGTAGGCACGCGAATCGTGCCTTGCGGCGAGACGGTCACTTCGGGATCGATGAGGTCTTCCACCCAATAACGCTTACTGGCGCTCACGTCGCCGGGCAGGGTGAAATTCGGAAGCGTGGAGAGAGCGATATTGTGCGCGCGGCCGATGCCGGATTCGAGCATGCCACCGCACCAAACGGGGACGCCGCGTTGCTGGCAAAAATCGTGGATGCGGCGCGCGACCGTGTAGCCGCCGACGCGGCCCAGCTTGATGTTGATAATCTTGCAGGCGCCGAGTTCCACGGCGGCGCGCGCCTGCTCCTCGCTATGAATGCATTCATCGAGGCAGATCGGCGTGTCGAGTTTTTTCTGCAGCTCGATGTGGCTGTAGAGATCGTCCCAGCCGAGCGGCTGTTCAATCATCATGAGATAAAAGCCCTCGAGTTGCTTCAGGAGAGGCCAGTCTTCAAGCGTGTAAGCGGAGTTAGCGTCTACCATCAGCTTGATGCGTGGGAAATCCTGCCGCAGCCGCTGCACTTGCTCGAGATCCTTGCTGGGCTTGATCTTGATTTTGATCCGCTGGTAGCCGGCCGCGAGTTCCTTTTTCACCACTGCAACAAGTTCATCCAGCGAATCCTTGATGCCTACGGAGACGCCGCAAGCGATCTCTTCGCGCGTTCCGCCAAGCAGTTTAGAAAGCGGCATGGATTTTTGTCTGGCTTCGGCCTCCCAGATGGCAGCTTCGAGAGCAGCCTTGGCCATATTGTTGCCGCGCACATGGCCGAGAAGGTCCCAGACTTCGGCGGCCGAACCAAATTCCCTTCCCTTTAAGAACGGCCAGAGATGATCGCGCAGAATATGCCACGCCGTGTCCGTGGTTTCCGGACTGTACGATGGAGTTTCTCCGGCGACACACTCGCCCCAGCCGGCAGTGCCGTCCACATCGGCTTCCACGAGAATGATCCGGCGGACGTTGGTGCGTTCCACGCTGGTTTCGAATGGAGCCACCAGCTTCATCCGCACTTCTCGCAACACGATTTCTCGAACGCGCATGTTTCCTCAGTCGCTCACTTTTCCAAAAAGGTTCAGAAGTCGCTCCACGGCGTCAGAAGGTAGGCCCTGCTTGCTGCGGCCGTACGCAAACCGACCGCGGCATACCCTTTCGCAAACCACCTGGTGAACTCTTCGAGAAGGCGGGCCTGGACTTTGCCGACTTCCGCTGACCCTTCGCGCTGCCAGCGTTCCAGATCCGGGGGCAATTCGATAACCGCTGGCGCCTCGACGGGATCCTTGGCGAGGTCACCGATCGCCGCAACCACGCGCGCGGAGTCCAGATGCCATTCCACCAGCAACCGATCCGTGGGCAAGTCCCTGTGAAGCGGGCTCGTCGTAACCCCATACAGGTTCGGACAATACTTCCGGCAAATCGCGCCAAGCCGGTTCAAATTGAAGTGCGCGTTGCGAAGCTCGAGAGGATCGAACGTCCACTGAACGAGCCGGATTCCACGTCCCAAAGCTTCGGTTCGCTGAAAGAGTTTCAGCATGCGGCCAACACCCCGGTCCCGGTATTCGTTGTGCACGCCGGTCATGTGCGAGTGGAGGTAAGGGACGCCGCCCTGGAGTCCGACGACCGCGAGCGTGAAGCCCACGAGACGATTGCCATCGAAAGCTCCCAGCACTTCGCCGCCCGTATGCGCGGCGACGACGAACAGCGTGGCCGGTTCAACCTCGAGGTCTGCTTCTCCCCAAATTTCGCGTTGCAGGTCCACGCAACGGTGAAATTCATCGAGGCTTTCGCATTTGCGGACAACGATATCCGGGCTCATCCCTTGGCTCGCGCCCCGCTCCGCTCGATTTTCTGCTCCGTCCGCTTGGCGAGATCCCAAAGCGCTTCCATTTCCTCTCGCGGTAGATTCTTGAACTCCCGCCCGCCTTCACGCGCCAGTTTTTCCATGGAGCGAAATCTTCTTGAGAATTTCGCATTGGCTTTTTTCAGGGCAATCTCCGGGTCCACCTTCAGAAATCGCGCGAGGTTTACGGCAGCGAAGAGCAAATCTCCTAACTCCTCCTCAACTTTCGGTTGTTCTCGGGCGTCCAGAGCATTTTGCAATTCCCTGGTCTCCTCGCCCATTTTTTCGAAGATGCCGCCGGCATTTTCCCAGTCGAAGCCGATGCGCGAGGCTTTGCGTGTAAGCTGGAGACCTTCCAGGGTTGCGGGCAGCGCGCGCGACATGCCGTCGAGCAGCGACGCTTCCTTCGGTCCTTTGCTTCCAGACGCATTGCCAGCGGCTTCCGCTTCCGAAAGCCGTTCTTCGGCTTTGATCTGCTCCCAGTTTCTCAATACCTCCGCTGAATCCTTCGCACGCGTTTCTCCAAAAACATGGGGATGCCGCCGAATCATCTTGTCGTGGATTTCGCGGATTACATCTGAAATCGTAAAACCACCCCTCTCCTGCGCCATCTGCGAATGAAATACGATCTGCAGGAGAAGATCGCCCATCTCCTCCGCGAACTTGGCGTCGTTCCTGCTCTCCAACGCTTCCAGGACTTCGTAGGCCTCCTCAATCAAATAGGTTCGCAGCGATTCGTGAGTCTGTTCGCGATCCCAGGGACACCCGCCCGGGGCGCGAAGCCGAGCCTGCACGGCCACGAGCTTCTCAAACCATTCGCCGGGAGTCGCTTGCGCCCCCTTTATCGGATTAGCGCGGCGGCGCCGCGAATTCTTTTCGTTCTTTGTTTGTTTCTTGCCGGGGCGCGTCATGTCTCGGAATAATTCCAGCTTTCGTCAAGCGTTCCACTCTACGGTGGCGCCGCGCCTTTGACAAGCTCGCCAAAGGCGCCAGCTAAGTGCGGGAGCGACCCAAAGCTACAAGCCGTGGTAAACTGAAGTCGAACTACATCGTTAAGGAATGTCCCTTGTCCGAAAAGAAACAGGAAGACTCGTTCCGCGTCATTGACCGGCGCCCGTTTACCTCCGAGGGCGAGCTGCGCAAAGAAGTAGTGGAAGAAGCAGAGCGCGAAGCCAAGCGCGAGGCAGCGATGCGCCCGCTTGCGCCTGCGGAGCCGGCGACGGCCCCCGCCGCGGCGCCTCCGGCTGAGTTGCCCACGCGGATTCCGGCGTTCGAAAACCTGGTCCGCATGCTCGGCAGCAACGCCGCCATGGTCCTGGGCGCTTACGCGGATCCGCGCTCCGGCCAGCCGATGATCGATCCAGAAGCGGCGCGCGAATTGATCGACATGCTCGACGCCCTGCACGAAAAAACGAAAGGCAATCTCGCGCCAGAGGAAGAGACTCTGCTGATGGATCTCCTTGGCAAATTGAAGATGACCTTTTTGGAGGTCAATCAGGCGATTGCGGCGCAGGCGGCGCAAGTCAAGGCCAAGGCGCGCCCGTAGTTTGCCGCCCGGTGTCCTGCTAAGTTGGGCCCCGCTTCTCGCCGTTCCGGCATTTTGAAGATGGCCTCCGTTCCACTCAAGCTCACGGTTCTTGGTTCCGGCACCTCCATGGGGGTTCCCACGCTGGCCTGCCCCTGTCGCGTGTGCGCTTCGAACGATCCACACGACAAAAGGCTGCGCCCCTCCGTCCTGATTTCACGCGACGGCCAGCGCGCAGTGATTGACACCACCCCGGATTTCCGTCAGCAGGCGTTGCGAGCCGGCCTCGACCGCCTCGATGCGATTTTACTGACGCACGGGCATGCCGACCACATCCTCGGCTTTGATGACATTCGCCCGTTTAATCTCCGTCAGCGTTCCGCGCTTCCCGTCTACGGCAACGAAGAAACGTTTCGCGTCATCCGCCGCGTTTTCTCTTATGTCTTCGATGACAAGCCCACGCTCAGCACCGTGCCCAGCGTGACCCTCAACCTCGCAAACAGTCCGTTCGAACTGCTGCGCATTCGCTTCACTCCGATTCCCATGCTCCACGGCGACATGGAAGTTCTGGGCTTTCGCTTTGGCGGCGCAGCCTACCTGACGGACTTCAGCAAGATTCCTGATTCTTCCCTGGCGCTGCTGCAGGGCCTCGACGAGTTGGTTCTCGATGCCTTGCGCGACATTCCTCATCCCATGCACCAGACCGTAGATCAGGCCCTGGCCCTCATCCAGCAGCTCAAGCCGCGGCGCGCGTGGTTCACCCACATCGCGCACGACCTGCCACACGCGGAAACCAACGAGCGGCTTCGTCAGATGGGCTTCCCCCACGTGCAATTGGCCTATGATGGCCTTCAATTTGACGTGCAGGTGGACCCAAGAGATGAAGCGGGCGGCGAACTGCAGGCGCCGGCACGGCTGACGCTTGCCGGAAGTCCCTCGTCGCGCCGGTTGGCGACGTTTACGTCCTCGGAAGGTTGGGCCTCGCGCTATGCGTCCTATGGACACGCGAGCGTCCTGGCCATCGGCAACTTCGATGGCATCCATCTTGGCCATCAAGCGATTCTTCGCGCCACGGTCGAGCGTGCGCACGCCCTCAGTGCGGTATCCACTGTTCTTACGTTTGATCCATCACCGCGGAAAGTGTTGCGGCCCGAGTCCGCTCCGCTGAGGCTTTCGACCACCGCGCAACGGTTGGAATGGTTCAATGCCCTGGGCATCGAAGCCGCGGTCATCATGCCCTTCACCCTCGAACTATCACGCCTCTCTCCCGAGGAATTCGTGACGCAAATCCTTGTTCGCGACCTTCAGGTGAAAGCTGTTCTAGTCGGCGAGAACTTTCATTTCGGACACAAGCAGGCGGGAAACGTGAAGTTGCTGAAGGAGCTGGGCACAAAAAACGGGTTTGAGGTCGTGATTATTCCTCCCGTGGAGTGCCACGGCGAAGTGGTTTCCAGCACGATCATTCGCCGGGAAGTGGCGGAAGGAGATGTGTCCCATGCCGGCCGCCTTCTGGGCCGGCCTTTCGCGCTGACCGGTGAGGTGGTCCCAGGCACCGGGACCGGCCGCAAATTCACATTCCCCACCTTGAATCTTGCTGCCGAGCAGGAACTGCTCCCCGCCCGAGGTGTGTACATCACGCGAACAATGCTCGAGGGCGAAACCTGTAGCCACCGTTCCGTCACCAACATCGGCGTGCGGCCCACGTTCAATGGCTCGTCGCTCAGCGTGGAAACGCACCTGCTTGATTTTCAGCCGGAGACCACGCCGAAACGGATTGAAGTGCGATTTTGGGAGCGTCTTCGTGAAGAAAAAAAATTCAACGGCCCGGAAGAATTGCGAGCGCAAATCGCACAGGACATCGCCGCGGCAAACCGATTCTTCAACCGCTTGCGGCGGTACCGCTCGGTCCGCCAGCTAGTCTGAGCCTATTCTTTTGCTTTTTGTAGGCACTCGGCGCAATAGCCGCCGACTTCCGTGCGAGAGACAGTGACCTTCATGTGAAAATCGCGCGCGATCTGCTCCTTCAATTGCTCGTACAAGCGGCTTTCGAATTCCCGAACCTTGCCGCAGCGCAAGCACGCCACATGAATGTGATCGCGCGGACCGTGCGTCTCGTAATAGTGGCGATCCCCGCGAAGATGCAGCAGATCCAATTCGTCAATGAGGCCCTGCTTCTTCAGCAGGTCAATCGTGCGGTACACCGTAACGAGGTGGATGTCCGAATCAATCTTCTGCGCCCTGGCAAGAATTTGATCCACGTCCAGGTGCTGCTCGGCATCATCCATCACCTGAAGAATGACTCGGCGCTGCCGGGTCATGCGGATTCCGCGCGCGGCTACCGCCTGCTGAAGCTTGCCCGTTGTCTCTGCGGTGTTGAGGCGCTCTCCGGTGGAAGCCCGGTGCGTCGGTGATGTTGCCATTTCTAATTCCCCACTCGTGCGCGATTGCGTCCTAGGAGTGGCTCGGCAGCAGCCGCACAACGTCATTGTACATAACGTAAGCGAACAGCACCAAGAGGAACACAAATCCAACCTGCACGAAGCGCTCTTTGAACGCCAGGCTGAAATCGCGGCGACGAATGGCTTCCATTGCCAGCAGAAGAATGTTGCCTCCATCGAGGATGGGGATCGGCAGCAAGTTCAGGATGCCGAGGTTCAGGCTGATCATGGCCATCAGATTGATGGTGTCCACAGGGCCATCCTGCACCGCCTCGCCGGCCTGTACCGCAATCCCTACGAAGCTCTGCAACTGCCGGACGGACAGTTTGCCGGTGAAGAGCCTGCCAATTACGCTCATAAGCTTGCCTGTGGCACCGATCGTTTCGTCCGTGGCTTCCTTCACGGAGGCGGGAAGACTCATCGCTTTGAAGGCCCACTCGGTCCCAGACGCCACTCCAATCCGCCAAACCGTTTGTCCGTCTTCGTCCTTGTCCTGCATCGGATGAATTGTAACGGTCAGGTCATTGCCATTGCGTCTTACAACCACGTTCATCGGTTGCCCATTGGACTGCCGGATGGCATCGAAGAACTCGAGCCAGCTCCGCACGGGCATTCCATGGACGGAGACGATAACGTCCCCGCGCTGAAGACCTGCACGGCTAGCAGGCTTCCCCCGCTCTACGCGGCCAACCAGCGCTGGCGCTGGCAAGTTACCCAAAACACGGTCCGTGTTGCGTATCTCCGCGGCGGTCACTTCAATCGTCTGCTTTGCACCCTGATGGTCGACGCTGAAACGCAAAGTTCCCGTAGTCGGAGTTTGCAGGAGAACATCATTCACCTTTGCCCACGTAGGAGTTTCAATATCGTTGATTGCAATGATCCGATCGCCGTCGTGCAGGCCGGCTTTTGCAAGCGGGCTGGTGGCAGGAAGTCCGGTAATCACGACCGGTTTGTCCAGGTAAGCGGGATACGGAAAACCTTTGATGACGAAGAAGCCCGCGAGCAAGACCACCGGCAAAATCAAATTAACAGCTGGGCCGGCAAATGAGATCAGCGCTCTTTGCCAGCGCGGCTTGCTCATCAGCTCATCGGGGGCGCCCGTTGGAGCCACATCGCTTGAATCGACTTCGGACAGGTCCTGCCCGGCCATGCGCACGTAGCCGCCGAGCGGCAGCGCGCTGATGCGATAGTCCGTGGCTCCTCTCTTCCAGCCAAACAGACGCGGACCAAACCCGATCGAAAACACATCGACGCGCACACCGAACAGCCGCGCGACGATGAAGTGTCCCCACTCGTGCACCAAAATCATCAGCCCGAGTACCAGGAATACGCCAATCAATGTATTCATAAATCCTTCTTACCTTTTCCCCGGCATTTACGTGGTCGCTGCCGCCGCGCTGACCGCCAGCCGTTCTACTTCTTCCCTTGCCATTCGACGAGCTTCAGCATCGGCCGTAAGCACATCGTCCATCTTCTCAAATCGAACCCGCGGGGTGCGGCCCAGCACGCGCTCGATGACTTCAGGAATTCCCAGGAACGGGAGGCGCCGTTCCAGAAATGCCGCCACGGCAATTTCGTCCGCCGCATTCAACGCGCAGGGAAACGCGCCGCCCTTTTTCATCGCCTCCCGCGCGAGTCGCACGCACGGAAAACGCCGCGTCGAAACTTTTCCGAAATCCAGCCGCTTTAGTTTGCTCCAGTCGAGGGCCACATTATTAGATGCCACCCGCTCTGGATAGGTTAACGCATATTGGATGGGCATGCGCATGTCCGTTGGGCCGAGTTGCGCTAAAACAGAACCGTCCACGTACTCCACCATGGAGTGAATCGTGGACTGCGGATGAATCACGACGTCGATCTGGTCCGGGCGCATTCCGAAGAGCCAGCGCGCTTCAATCACTTCGAATCCCTTGTTCATCATCGTTGCCGAATCAATGGTGATGCGGTTGCCCATGCGCCAGTTGGGGTGCGCCAGCGCTTGCTCGGGAGTAACGCTCGCCAGCGCCGCTAGCGGAGTCTTCCTGAACGGCCCACCCGAAGCCGTCAGCACCAGTCGCCGCACTTCACCGTGCGTTCCGCCGCGCAAACATTGGTGAACGGCGTTGTGCTCGCTATCCACTGGCAGCAGCTCCCGTCCGGCTTTGTTCGCCGCGGCCATCACCAGCTCGCCTGCCGCTACGAGCACCTCTTTGTTCGAGAGCGCGACCGTCCTCCCAAGTTTCACGGCCTCATACGTCGCTTCCAGCCCAACGACCCCCACCGCCGCCGAAACGACAATGTCGGCTTTCGAATGCGTTCCAATCGCCAGCATACCTTCGCGCCCGTGGTGGATCGCAGGCAGCGGCGTGATGCCCTTCCCACGCAGGAGCACCGCAAGTTCATTCGCCTTCTTGGCGTCACCCACGGACACCAATTCAGGCTTGTGCCGCTCGATCTGCCCCGCGAGCTCTTCCAGGTTTCCACCGGCAGCGAGCGCGACGACACCAAACCTCCCGGGCAGAGATTCCACCACCGTCAGGCATTGCTTTCCAATCGAACCGGTGGACCCCAATATGGCGAGCTGCTTCACGGAATTGTTGATTCCCTTTTTGTCCGATGGTGACTCTTGCCGGCCTACGGCTTGGGAGAGTAGATCCAGATCCAATAATACCAGACAACCGGAATCGTAAGGATCAGCGCGTCGATTCGGTCAAGGACGCCGCCATGACCGGGCAGCAGGCTTCCCGAATCCTTGATCCCCGCACTACGCTTGTACGCCGATTCCAGAAGATCGCCCACCTGCCCCGCCACGTTTCCCACTGCAGCCATCCCCAGAAGGTATTGCAACGGAGCGTGGATCCAACGCACAAAAACGAGCGCGACGATCAGCGAGCCAAGGAAACTCGCTACCGTCCCTTCCCACGTTTTCTTTGGGCTCAGATGCGGCGCAAGGGCATGCTTGCCGATCGATCGGCCCACAAAATACGCGGCCGTATCACCTACCCACGTGATCACCAACGCAAAAAGCAACAGCAGCGGGCCTTGCGAGGGCAAGCCGTGGAGCCGGATCGTATACGACAAAGGAAACGCCACAAGAATCAACCCGCTGGAGCTGATTCCCGCCGCGGGCAGCGCTTCCACCATCGGCCGCTTGGTGAATAGCGTCAACACCGCAATCCCAAGGACGAACAGAAACAATGTGCCCGGGATGGTGGGCGGCCCGCCGAAAAACCTCCATGCATACCGGTACCGCATCTCCCAGTCCGCCGGATAGTCGGATGGCATGGTGGATGCCAGCCACTGCGCGTAAATCAAGAGCGAGGCGCAGGACGCAGTCCAGAAGCGGTAAGCGCGGTGGCCAATCGCATCGCCTAATGCGAAATACTCGAACATCGCCAGCATCACCACCAGCGCCACTCCCAGCGAGAGCATGGCGGTAGAGCCCCACAACACCAGGCCGACAACAAATGGAATCAGCACCGCGGCCGTCACAACGCGCTTCCACGTCATAGAAAGGGAGTCTCCTGCGAATTCGCAGGCCTCATCTCATCATATTGAGGGAAATAAATCACGCGGCACCAACATACCCCAAGTTTTTTGCACTGGGTCAGTCTCCAATTATGAGAACTTACCAGGCGCTGGCGGCGCAGTCGTGATATAGACTGGCGTTATGAGTCTGGAAGCCTTGCGTGTCCCCTACACAACCTTCAAACGTCCCGAATGGGTACTGGCTGTAGTTGCGTTTGCCGTAATCGCCGTTGTCGCGTGGGAGTCTTGGAAAACGAACAAAGGCAACGACCGGCCCGTTCTAAGAGTCGCAGTCGGAATCATGCTTTCGTTTCTTGCCGGGATGAGTGTGGAGCGGGGGATTGGACACTTCCGGTCAGGCACGAGTAACTACAGGTGGATTTTTGAAGTTCTCATGGGCCTCGCATCTCTTGTTGTGTCAATCCTTTACATCATGCGACGAAAAGGTAAGCCTCGACCTAGGGGAATCGTTGAGTGGCTCTACGAGCGTGACAAGCCCCCGCTGATGTTCGACAAAAAAGACGACTGACTTAGCGCCGGGGACAAGGCCCTAACCCGTTTTGACGGGTATATAATCCTTCCATTTTCGGCGTCAGAAAGAAGGTCCCAATGGAGAACGCATCATCCCGGCCCTATGTTTTTGCCCGACGGTACGTCCCCATGCGGAAGCCGCTCTGGCGATTGCTTTTTACAAACTTGGTGCCTGCCGGGATCTGGTGCGCGTGCCTTCTGGCTGTGCTGTGCTTCCCGGCTTTGCCGGCGCAGGCCCAGAATGAACCTGTACGCGTCATTGCCTTCGGCGCGCATCCTGACGACTGCGACCTGGGCGCGGGAGGACTCGCCGCTAAGTACGCCGCGCTCGGCCATAAAGTGAAATTCGTTTCGCTGACCAACGGCGACGCCGGCCATCAATCTCTGGGTGGAGGCCCGCTCGCCATGCGCCGCCGTGCCGAAGCACAGGAGGCCGCACGTCGAATCGGCATCGAATACGAAGTGCTCGACAACCATGACGGTCGTCTCTTGCCTACTCTCGACGTCCGCGAGCAGGTCATCCGCGAGATCCGGCAGTGGAAGGCTGACATTGTGATCGGGCCCCGCCCCAACGACTATCATCCCGATCATCGCTATACCGGAGTGCTCGTGCAGGATGCGTCCTACATGGTCATAGTGCCGAATATCGTGACCGACACGCCTCCCCTGCGCCGGAATCCCGTGTTCCTATACTACAGTGACCGGTTCACGCGACCGCAGCCATTCCGGGCCGACATTGTGGTTTCCATCGACGACGTGTACCAGAAGAAGGTCGCGATGCTCGACGCACACGTCTCGCAATTCTACGAGTGGCTTCCGTGGACTGTTGGTCAGCTTGATGAGGTTCCTAAGGATCCCGTTGCACGGAAGACCTGGCTGGCGACGCGGCCCATCGCCGTCGGCAGCGTCAAGCCCGAGTGGCGAGACGCGCTGGAGAGGCTCTACGGGCCTGAAGCCCAGCGCATTCAGCACGCCGAGGCCTTTGAGATCACCGAATACGGGCGCACGCCCAGCGAAGAAGAGACTCGCAAGCTGTTCCCCTTCTTCCCCACAAAGTAGGGCAGCCGCAGCCAAGTGGCGTCCACCCTATCTTGCTGGAGTGCTTCGAGCCGGCCTTCTGGAGAGCCGCGGGCAGACGTCCGGCAACGCGACTTAGCCGCCGCTGCTAGGAAGTTCATGTGCTGTATTGAACTGCGCGACGCATTGACTCTATGAGAGGATGCCTTCCACGTGCTTCTTGTCTCCCGGAATCTTTTCGGCGCGCTCTTGTAGCTGACGCCAGGGAGGATTCGCCAGTATCAGATGCACCCCACCCCTGAAGCGTGACGAACACCGAACTCGCCACGCTTCCCCACCTACGAAATGCAACACTATGCTCAGGCCAGCGAGTGACGCCGCGGGTGTAAGGGCATTGCCTGCGGTGAGTGGAAGCGTGAGAACTCAGTGGACGACAGTTTCTCTCATGCTCATCTCAAGTAATTGGGCAAATTGTGTGGCGCCCAGGGGCCGGCTGAAGAGGTAGCCTTGTCCTTCCGTGCAACGCTGGGTCTGAAGGTAGGCCCTCTGTTCTTGCGTTTCAATGCCCTCGGCAACCACGAGGTGCTTGAGGCTCTTTCCCATGTGAATTATGGCGCTCACGATGGAGGAGTCATCGGGATCGGCACTGATCTGGTGGACAAACGACTGATCAATTTTCAAGACATCAATGGGAAACTGCCGAAGATAGCTGAGGCTGGAATAGCCGGTGCCGAAGTCATCCACCGCAAGCTGTACCCCCATCATCTTGAGCTCTTGAAGTGCGGA